>ERZ1023621.140-NODE-140-length-21957-cov-9.153685_pt1 | contig 21957 bp, 10 predicted proteins | sample MGYA00380330_ERZ1023621 | MGnify/ENA primary metagenome ERZ1023621 (study PRJEB33179, sample SAMN07448975) | human gut metagenome | biome: Human-gut; feature: Human associated habitat; material: Faeces | host: Homo sapiens | place: India: Bhopal | collected...
AATTGTCTGGCATACTTCCCGCACCATTTGCGGCGAATGGCCATATCCCAGCAACCTCCGATGCCCAGATCAGTGCGTTCAGGTTGGAGTAGCACCACGTGGTTGTTGTCGTGATACTTATTAACGACTTCGGCCGTTCCATCGTCAGAATGGTTGTCCACGACAATCACATTAAAGTCAAAATCGGCCTTTTGTCCTAATACACTGTCAATGGCGTCGCCAATGGTTCGTGCCCTGTTGCGCACAGGTATGATGACACTTGCCTCAACTGGGTAACAAGTGTTGTCATTCGGCAATTCGTCGTATTCGTCGGGAGCCAGCCAAGCACCAATTTCCTTAAGATGCTCTGTGCAAGCACGTTCCATTTCGGTTTGCACCACCATGTTGCGTGGATTGACGTAGTCAAATTGCTTTTGTCCAGATGTGCGCAAGTCTGTTTCCAACTCTGTGTACAAGGGCTCCTTTAGGTGTATTATTTCGCCATGGGCGCTTACGTATAGTCGTAAGGCATACATTGCGGCATAAGTGTATTGCATGCCACGTCGGTGCTTCAAAAAGTTTTTCACGTCCGCTGAACGGAAAAGCACCAATGAGCCAAAGTCGAAATCATCTCTCAGAGCACCTTTCTGGTAGTCAATAGTAGGGTGCAGACCTTGTTCATCGTATCGGTCACTGTACACCATGAGTGCTTTTTCGCTATCCGTATCATACGCAGCTGCAATTTGCAACATTCTGTCGAACGCCCGGTAGCCAATGCATAGGGTATGGTTGCTTAGGTAGAATGCCACATACTGTGCCGTTACGCGTTGTGCGGCTGTACGTAAAAACTTAGCACTTGTCACACTGTCTGTAACAAGCAGTTCGCATTTGTCGTCTGCCATTTTCTCTGCGTCAGCCTTTTGCTCGTCGGTGCAAGCCAAAAGCAGTTTGTTAACGCAATCGCAGCTCTTAATATCTTCAACCACCTGCGGCAGGTGAGGGGTACCGGGTGTGTATGCCAGTACAACATCTAACATTATCTTCATCAGTTCGTTATGCTTAGAGTTCAATACTGTAACTATCCCTGCTTGAGCGAGGGGGCGCGCACTTCTATTAAAAAATAAGGAACTCCATTCCGGACGGTGCAGAAAGGCATCATGACATTCGCGCCAAACTTCTGTGTTTGACAAAATATTGTCGTGTATATACCTCTAACACCTCACAACTCGTAGTTCATTAGTTCAAGACCTGTTGATAATCAAACTGTTATCAAGGTCTTGACATGGATATAATGTGCATTCAATGTTACAACTATACAAACTTACGCAAAAAAAACTATGCACGGGCATTTATACGAATGTTTTTATAAGTAGGTGTTCTAAATTAAAAAGTGTCTGTGGTAAGTGTAAACTAAGTGATGCACCGGTTCTGTTCAAGAATTGAAATCAGCAGATCTTAATATAAATAGCTCAACTTTCAGATTTAGCAAGTGTGGTACGAATAACGGCGGCGATCGTCCGTTATCAAACGAAAAGGTGATGCACGCGTGGGAGTGATGAGAACACAAAACCAAGCCTAAGTCATGCCACATCGACCGTAGAAAACATGTGGAACGACCGGAATATATGCTTACTTTGAACGTAGTAAGTGTTTACTTCGAACGTAGTAAGCATGTTGAACGAACGTAGTAAGATAACTCAAGTTTCGTATTTAACTCAAACTTGAGTAAATAATCACATCAGTAAGTTAGTGATACTATTGTTGTGCTTTTCGGGGAAATGTTGCATATTTGCAGAAAAGAATTTTGTTTCAACTAAGTTTAATATTAAAAACGGTATTTATATGAGCGTTAGTGTAAAGATCAGAACTAATGATGTTCCAGAACCAGATGCTATTTCGCGTCGTGTGGCAGATAAGGGAACTGAAATTGTAGCCACCTCGAATGAATACCCATCTCTAAAATTCGGCTTCCTCAATAGGGCACTTCGTGGTATAGAGGTGAATGAGGAAGAAGATGGACTGGAGGTGCGAGTTTGCTCATTCTCGACCAAGGCAGATTATCAGCTGTTTGTCAAAGCCATAGATGCTATAATGCAGCTGACTGGTGCCAAAGCATACCTTGAAGATGAAGTGGAGGTAATTGCTCCCTTGTCTACATTTAATGACGAATGGATTGAACGTGAGCAAGAGGCCGGGCTTGATGCAGCCCGAGCGTTAGTAAAACATACTGGGCAGCATATTGTTATGTATGGTCTTTTCTGCAAATTCTGCTTGGGAGCGCATTTGTTTGAATATTTTGATATCCCATTGTCCGATGATGTGGATAAGGAGGACGTAGACAGCCTTTTTGACAGCCTTTGTTCAATGCAATGGGATAGTGTAAATTGGAAAGACACAAGCACTCGCATGGTTATGCCCTCGTCTGATGGAGATGTTGAAAATGGGCTTACTATCTCTGCAATTTGTATTAGAAATGGCCAGGTGGACGAGTTTAATTACATATCAGAGGCCGATTTGTTGGGAATTATAGATATGGATGATGATGCTATCCCCCCGGTATTTATTCCTTTTAGGGAAATCTGGAAGATTTTGCCGAATGACGCGTTTGAACGTTTGGACGAAATGCAATTTAGACGTACGGAAGCGTTAACGGTGGATATGGTGCATGATATGATGGACGCTGCCCGCCATTTACAACCCGACGACTTGCATTATAAACCTACTTATCTTGGAGAGGGTTTTGATGAGAAGCAGCGCACGTTTATTTTGATGTGGAATCCCGACATATCAAGCGTATCGCTTGAGGATCATTGCTTTGGCGTAGAGTACAACTTGACAGAATATTTTAATTGGAGTGTTTGGGATTATGATAAGGCCAGATGTGGTGACAGGTTCTTCCTCGTTAGGGTAGGCAAAGGAAATACAGGGATTGTGATGAGTGGCGTTTTTGACTCTCAACCGTACGAGGGTGAAGATTGGAGCGGCAAAGGCAGAAGTGTGTACTATATGGATATGCTTCCAAATGTTATTCTTGCCCGGAAGAGGTTCCCATGTTAACAACAGAGGCTTTGCAAGAATCAATGCCTTCTTTTGATTGGACTGGTGGCCATTCTGGTCGTCTGCTTGGTAATGAGGACGCCATAAAATTGGAAACATTGTGGCAGCGTTTCCTTGCAGAACATTCAAAGGACGCTGATGGCATAACAATGAGCATGATCCATACCATTCGTTAGGTATGTTGAATGTAAGGGCGTAGATAATTGCTCTTACAGAAAGCTCCTCAAAGATTTCGACACTGCAATTTTTCATTAGACGTGCATATAAAGTAAGAGAAAATGAACGACGACACAATATTTTGGCCCGTGAGGCTTCCGAGCGGAGCAGTAAGACGATTGAGGGTTCCGAAGCAAATAGCGGAAATGGCCAATCAGTTGCAGAAGGAGAATCCGGACTTGGACGATACGGACGCTCTGCACGAAGCGAAGCTGAGACTGGAGAACAGTCGGGCAATGGACTCTCAGCAGTAAGTGATGGCAAGGAAGTAGCGGCTCTTTTGTTGGAGGGTGCTAAAGTTGGTGTGACCGATGGTGAGAAGTCGTCGGCCACTGGAGATGCTGTGCCTTCGGAGGAAGGTGTGACAGATAATCCGCGTCAACAGAAGACTGTCGGAAAGTCTGCACAACCCCCTACGCGTGAGGAGTCTATACTTCGTGATGTGGTGATAGAGCACATGAATGGTAGTGGCCTTGATGTGATTGGTACGGAAGATGGCCAGCGTGTGCTTGACATGGCGAACGATGATGGTACGAAGGAGCACCGCGTGTACCACGGCAGTGGTGCGGAGTTTGCCCACTTTGACCACTCGCACATGGGCGAGGGCGAAGGTACGCAGGCTTATGGCTGGGGTACTTATGTGACCGAGGGCGCATACATTGACGCCATACATGAATACGAGGAAGCGCAGAGAAAATAAAAGCGTGACGGGGTGTCACGCTTTTATTCATAATCCGAGTTGCTTGATTAAGTATGAGCCTACTTCAAGCTTCTCTTCTTTTGCAGCGTTTTTTATTGCGTCTAATGCCACTTGCGGCATTCGGCATTATAGTACGGCATTACCGACTTTTTTTCGCCTTGCATTGGGGCGTCTGCCGCCCCATGTGTTGCTTTTGTTCATAATTTTTACTCTTTTATCCACGATGGCATTTGTGCATTCTGCTCGTAATGCTTATGTAACTGCTCGTAGTCTATTTCATCAATGGTTGGTATGCTATGATAGTAGCCGCAGAACCTTTCTTCACCATTTTTGGTGTATAACGCTGCATAGTCAATGCATAGTCTATTGTTAGCTATATAGTTGTGCTTGACTAATCTAAGGTTTTTGTTTATTGTTGTAATTTCCATAACTGTTATTTTTAGATTATGATGTGTGTTTTTCGCACTTGTAGAAGAATTGTCCCATTTAATTACGTTGTAAAGTTGCGGCCTTTATTTTGAGAACGCAAGCGCAAATCAAGATTATTTTTGCAAAATATGCTGCAAAATATATTTTTGGAGTGGGGACTGGTGCCTATTAGTAGATGTAGAATGATTGTTACAAGGTGGAAAGCTACTAACGGGTTTGCGGAGACTGAGGGTTACCGCACAGGGGCAGCGGACAGGTGGTGCCAGCCACGATGAAGGCTGGTGACAGAAAGGTGTATGTTATTGATGGCAATGTGGTGCAATATACGGACAAGTCGGGCATAGATGTGGCGAAGTCGGACAAGAGTATTGTTGTGTGTGATGCTGAGACGGGCAAGTATGAGTATACGAGTCCGGACCAGCTAATGAATGTTGGTGAGCCAGCGGACCCGAGCACACTGTCGGAGGCGTATATGGCGAACGAGCGTGCGAAGGAGGCTGCTGCCAATGGCGATGTGTCTGCTGATGGTGGCAAGGCGGAAGTTGAGGAGCCTGCCTACACAGATGGCAGCCGTGTTGAGATAAATGGGCATGAGTATGACGTAAAGTCGGCAGGTGAGAAGACTGTGGTGCTTGTTGACGAGCACGGGAAGGAACTTGCTTGGACCCGTAGTGCGCTTGATGCGAAGCTGGAGAGTGGTGATGCTGAGGTGCTTGAACCCAAGGCGGAGGCTGCTCCTGATGTAGCAACGGAGGGTTTGAAGGCTGGTGACGTGTTTGAAGACAGCGATGGTAATGCGCTGACCGTTAAGCGCGTTGATGGCGACAAGGTTGTTGCTGTTGGCGCAGACGGGAAGGAGCAGACGTATGAAGATGGCATGTTTGAGCAGATGGTGGAAAGCGGTGTGCTGAAGCGTGCGCAGAAAACAGAAGAACCGTCTGAAGCGAAAGTGGACCTGACTGACAATCAGGGTAACCCCACTCCTCAATCCGACTTGTCTTCTGAGAGCAAAGGTGCGGAGCAATCTTCGGGTGTGCAAGCGGAAGTGCCACAAGTTGATGTGCAGGAAAATGCTCCTATGCCGATGCGTGTTGTTGGCAAGGGGAAGAATGCGGTGCAGGAGGAGGACTGGCTTGCGACGACTCCGAAGCGTGGTCATGACTATGTGTTCAAGGAGAGTGGTCTTGATGCTGAGGAGGCGAATGCTTTTGTGGAGAACAAGGTGGCTGAGGCTGAGAAGAATCTTGAAAAGGTTAAGGGCAAGGCTCCTAAGATGGGCACAAACATTGCGGCTTACAAGGAGGCTAAGGCAGACTATGAGGCTCGTGTGGCTGAGGCTCAGAAGGCTGTGGACTACTGGCATGCGGTGAAGGCTGAGCGTGACAAGGTGTTGCTTGAGGAACGGCGTGCGCGCAAGGAGAAGGACAAGGCGTTGTATGACGATGCCGTGGCGCAGGAGGAGCAGCGCAAGGCTGAGATGGCGCAGAAGGCTGCCGAGCAGGAGGCTTTGGGCAGTAACGCTGTGGCTCCTGCCATTAAGGAGAAGTGGGAGAATGCTCCGAAGGTAGATGGTGGTGCAGATGAGATTACTTTGCCTAATGGTGAGGTGGTGACCGGTCATTATGTGCTGACGGAGAGTGGTGCGGCGAGTGCTTCGCACCAGGCTACGAACGGGTTTGCGGAGACTGAGGGTTACCCTGTGGACGTGAATGGTGAGACGGTGAATGACCGTGACTATAAGCGTGACGCTGAGGCCCAGCAGGTGACGCGTGGCATGGCTGCTGATTATGACAGCCGTGCGCTGCAAAGCCCTGTGGTGGTGAGTGGTGATGGTGTGGTGCGGTCGGGTAACGGCCGTACCTTGGCTGGTGAAATTGCGGCTTTGAATGGTAGTGATGCGAAATATAATGCGTATCTTCGCGGGCATGCCGGCAAGTTTGGTTTTACGACGGAGCAGGTGGAAGGGTTTAAGCACCCTCGTGTGGTGTTTGTGCCTGATGGTGAGATGCCTTACACGTCGGAGACCTTTGCGAAGTTCAACCAGCGTGAGCAGAAGAGCCAGAGCCGTACTGAGATGGCTGTGAAGCTTGGCAAGGTGGTGGACGATGCTTTGTTTGGCCGTGTGATGGACGTGATAGGGCGTCATGAGTCGTTGGCTGAGTTTTATGCTGATGATGCTGCTACTGCTTCTGTGGTGAAGGAGTTGGCTGATGCTGGCGTGATACCTCAGACAGAGATGGCGCAGTTGTTTGACGGTGGCCGTTTGAGCGAGAGCGGTCAGGCTATGGTTGAGGGTGTGCTTGTGGGCAAGGTGTTCCAGGGCAGCCCTGATGCTGTGCGTCAGATTACTGAGGTGAAGAGCATGCGCAAGGCTGTGATGGCTGCTTTGCCAGAGGTGGTGGCTTGTCACCGCCTGGGTGGTGGTTATGACTTGTCGAAGGAGTTGGCTGCTGCTGTAGACTTGGTGTATAAGGCCCGCAAGGCTGGTTTTAAGCTTGGTCAGCATGTGAGCCAGCATGCGCGCCAGGGTAACTTGTTCCAGCTGGACGATGGTGCGACGGTGGCAGACTACAACAATGCTGCTGTGATGATGCTGGCAGACGTGATGAACGATGGGCGTGTGACGCAGCTGAAGAAGGTGCTGTCGTTTTATAACACGCAGGCGGCAGACTCTGCCCAGGGCATTGGTGACATGTTTGCCGGTGGTGTGAAGAGTAAGGGACAGATTATTAACGAGGTAAATGAGTTATTAAACAATGGACAAGAATACGATAGAAGAACCCCGTCCGTTGCAGACGGACAAGGCGTCGGAGGCGAAGGCGGCGAACAAGGCGATGTTGCTGGCCCGAGCCATCAAGGCGGCGCGGGCAGCGAGCGTGGATTAAGTGAGGCTTTTGACGGCCTTGCAGCGCAGCTGAAGACTGCTGATGGTGAGGAACGTAAGCGTGTGCTTGGTGAGATGCGTGATGGCATTGCGCGTTTTGCTGAGGAGAATGGTTACCATGTGCCGGAGTTTTTGCTGACGCGTGAGGACTTTTTGGCGGCTGTGTCCGAGAAGGACAGGGCGAAGTATGTGGAGTGGCTTGATGATGGTGCGCACATGCCTGCCTATTATACTAAGGGCAAGGTGTATGTTTACGTGGAGGGTTGTGAGACCTTTGACAAAGATGTGAATGAGACACTTGCCCATGAGTATACTCATGCTGATAATGCGGAGTTTCCCGAGAATGTGAATGCGTTGACGTATGCGTTGGAAGATACGCATGAAGTGACGCGTGACGAACTTCGTGAAATATTGCGTGAAATGTCGCAAGGCGAGCATTACGACAGGGAGGCCGAGAGATTGGAGGCAGAGGGCAAGGACGTGAACAAGATGCTCGCCGATGAGGTTATAGCTCATGCAGTGGCACGCATGGTGCGTGATGGGGAGCAAGTGCTTGACGGCATCACAAAGAATCCTACGCTGCAATTTATAATTAAACGTGCATATAAAGTAAGAGAAAATGAACGACAATACAATATTCGTGCCCGTGAGAATGCCGAGCGGCATGACAATGCGAGTGAGGGTGACAACAGAGGTGGCTCAAATAATGGAGCGAATGTTGAAGGAGAATCCGCAAATGGAGGAGTCGGACGCCCTGTCAATGGCTCTGAAGGAGGTGAAGTCTCGTCAGAGCGGGGACGCTCAACAGTAAGTGGTGGCAAGGAAGTAGCAGCCCCTTCGTTGGAGGGAGCTAAAGTTGGTGTGGCCAATGGTGTGAAATCGTCGGCCACAGGAGATGTTGTGCCTTCGGGTGAGGGTGACACCCCATTGAGTGAGAAGATAGCCACCGCCTCAGCCGAAGTGAACACCGAACCGACAGAGGCGCAGAAAGAAGCCGGCAACTATAAGAAGGGGCATGTGCAAGTTGGTACGTTCGACATCACCATTGAGCAGCCGCAGGGCAGTGTGCGTAAAGGCACTGATGCTGACGGCAAGCAGTGGGAAAGCAAGATGAACAACACTTACGGTTATATTCGTGGTGCAGTGGGTGTTGATGGTGACCATATAGACGTGTTCCTCTCTAATGACATTGATGGTTGGAACGGACGCAAGGTGTTTGTAGTGGACCAGTACAACCCAGATGGCAGTTTTGACGAGCATAAGGTGATGCTTGGTTTCAACGATGCTGACGAAGCAAAGAGCGACTATCTTGCTAACTATGAGAATGGTTGGGAGAATGGTCGTAGAATTGACGTGACTGCTGTGAATCTCGAAGACTTTGAGAAGTGGATTGCATCAAGCAAGCGCAAGACAAAGCCTTTTGGTGAGTACTCGTCGGTGAAGAATGGTGTTGTGCCTTCGGGTGAGGGTAAGACTGATAATCCGCGTCAACAAAAGGCTGTCGGAAAGTCTGCACAACCCCCTACGCGTGAGGAGTCTATACTTCGTGATGTGGTGATAGAGCACATGAAAGGCAGTGGTCTTGATGTGATTGGCACGGAAGATGGCCAGCGTGTGCTTGACATGGTGAACGAAGACGGTGCGAAGGAGCATCGCGTGTACCACGGCAGCGGTGCTGAGTTTGACCACTTTGACCATAGCCACATGGGCGAGGGCGAAGGTGCGCAGGCTTATGGTTGGGGCACTTATGTGACCGAGGTGAGAGGCATTGGCGAGGGGTATGCGAAACGTTCAAATAACGGAATTGCAATGGGCCGTTATGAGTGGCAACTGAAACGTGCTTAACTTGAATCGAATATCTATCGTGCCTAGGAGCAGTTGCCTTTCCTAAGAGGGGAATATAAGGCAGAAGTGGAAGCTCAAATCGCGGAATGGGAGGAACAGTTAAAGGATTATGAACCACATAATTACCTTTACACTGTTGAAATTCCCGATGACAATGGTGGGAATTATTTGGATTGGAATGGGCCTGTGCCAGCTGAAACTATTGACCGCATTACAGAGTATCTGAGAGAAAAGTATGGTGATGAGGTGGTGAATGGGAGATGGTTGTCTAATCCTTTGTTGTCAAGCAAGGGCGTGGACGTTTCGGCAAGGAATGGTGCTGCCATCTACCGTCAGTTGGAACGTGCTCTTGGCAGTGACAAGAAAGCATCGCTTGCATTGGCGGAGTTAGGTTATGCCGGCATTAAATATCCGGCAGAATTTCGCAGTGGCGGTCGTAAGGACGATGCGAAGAACTATGTCATCTTCAACGAGAATGACGCGGAGATAACTGACCATGTGCGCTTTTTCAAGACCAAGAATGGTGAGGCTTATGGCTTTACTGTTGGCGGCAAGATTTACTATGACCCGAGGATTGCGAATGCTGAGACACCTGTGCATGAGTATGCCCACTTGTGGGCGAGTGCGCTGAAGGCGAACAATGCGAAGGAATGGAATAATGTGGTGGACTTGATGAAGGGCACCAATGTTTGGGAGGAGGTGAAAAAGACCTATCCCGAACTTGAAACAGACGATGAGATTGCTGACGAGGTGCTTGCCACGTATTCGGGCCGCAGGGGTGCGGAGCGACTTCGTGAGGAGATGCGCAAGGCTGCCGCCGAGGGCGATGGCGTGATGGGCAAGGCTGAGGCGGTGAGTGCGCTGCAGCGTGTGAAGCGTGCCATTGACAGATTCTGGAAGGCTGTGGCTGACTTCCTTCACATTCACTATACGAGTGCTGAGGAGGTGGCTGACAGAGTGATGAAGGATTTGCTTGACGGTGTGGACCCGCGCAGCATGATGGACGGTGGCAAGAGCCTTCGTCCTGAGACGCGTGTCAATGTAGTGGAGGCTGAGGCCGGGCATGGCTTTAAGAATTATGCGGAGGCTAAGACTTGGGCGAAGGAGCATATAGCACGCACTTATAGCGGTGAAGAGACTGGTGGCAAGGGTGATATACGCATCAGCAATGCGGCCGTTGACAAATATTTGTCGCAGAGTGCAGTTGACAAGAGTGAGAGCAAGGACGTTCACTTGGCTGTGTTGAAGGTGTTGCCTGATGTTATTCGTGAAAGTGTAGATGCAGAACAGCATGCGGACTTTAAGAAGGGGAAAGATGGTGTGCGTTCGGCAGAGAATGGCATCAATCCAGATGTAACCATACACAGATTGTATGGTGCAGTACGTATGGACGGAAAGGTGTATAGGGTTAAGGTTACGCTGAAGGAGGATACTCAAAATGAGGAACTTGCAAAGAAAGCATATAGCTATGAAGCAACAAAAATAGAGTTGCTTGCAGGAACATTGGTCAAACCCGAAGATGATGACCCCAATACAAACAACTCTATAACTGCTGCAAAGTTACTGAATGGTGTTGAAAAATCCTACGATGGCGGTAAGTTTTTTGAGGATTACAACAAAATTCGTGAGCAATTTATTGGTGAGAAGGGTGCAGCAGCTGCCGACCATGCCGATGAGGTGAGCACGCGACTTGACAACCTGGGCGTGGCTCGCGAGATGGAGGCTGAGAAGAAGGACGCCAAGGCTATAAAGATGGCTACTGGCTGGGAACGTGGTGCAGACGGCAAGTGGCGTTATGAGATGCCTGATGCTAAGATAAAGGAGACGATGGATATTGACGGGCATGTTGTGAAGCGTTTTGATGAGGACATGCTTTGGAATGATGGCAAGCTTGCTGATGTGGTTGATGCTCCGGAACTGTTTAAGGCTTATCCGCAGTTGAAGGGAACGCGTATTGTGACAGATGCTGTGACTGGTGACATGCCTTCGACTGGTGATTATAATGCGAAGACGAATACCATTACCATTCATGCTGATGAGTTGAAGTATATGAATGGTATATTGAACCATGAGGTTCAGCACGCTATTCAGAAGATTGAGGGTTTTGCCAGAGGTGGCAGTCCTGCGATGGTGCGGTCGGAGATAAAGAAGCAGATGGCCGAGGTGACGAAGCAGATAAGGCAGTTGCGTGCTGAGGGCAAGGAGGCTGAGGCGAAGAAGCTCATCAAGAAGAACAGAGGGCTTTACGAGGCATCTGTAGGTGATGATGACTTTGGCAGTTATAAGTCGCTTGCCGGTGAGGTGGAGAGCCGCAATGTGGAGAGCCGTATGGGCATGAGCGCGGAGGAGCGCCGTGCGAGCCTTGCTGTTGAGACTGAGGACGTGAGCCGTGAGGACCAGATATTCTTGACGAGTGGTGATGGTGGCCGTAGTTATTCGCTGAAAGATGGTTCGTTTCTTCGCTCGGGCAGTTACTTTAGCGGTGGCGGATTGCTTGAGGAGGGGTTGAAGGATTATCTTGACCCCAAGGTTGCTGTGGAGTTCAACGAGAAGATTTCGGGTGTGTACAGGGATAACTTTGGCAACCATATTGTGACTGCTGATGTGCGTGATGTGGACCCGAAGAAGCTTGTGAAGGACATTGACGGGCCTGTGCAGTATTTCCATGCGTCGCCGGTGTGCAAGAATTTTTCGACAGCGAAGCGTGACGGCGGTGAGGTGGAACTTGACAAGGAGACTGCAAGGTCGACGGCGCAGTTTATTGGTGAGACTCGCCCGAAGGTGGTGACGATTGAGAATGTGAAGGGCTACAAGAATAGTGATGCCTTGAAGATTATAACTGACGAGCTGACTGCCCAGGGTTATGACTGGGACATGGGTGTGTATAATGCGGCGGACTATGGTGGCTACACTAATCGTGAGCGTTTGATAGTGCGTGCTGTGCGTGATGGAAAGTTGCCGCCTAAGCCTGAGGCTCTGCCCGAAGGTGAGCGCAAGGGTGGCTGGATAGAGGCTGTGTCGGACCTTATTGATGGTTTGCCGGAGAAGAAGAGTGGTGTGCCCAAGTGGGTTGACGAGCGGTTGAAGGGTGAGGGTATAGACTACCGTCACATAGACAAGCCGCTGTATGTGTTTGGCCAGGGCAACAGCCGCACTTCGATACCCCATGCCTTTGCCGATGAGTTGCTGCCGACGTTGCGGACGAAGGGTGGTGATATGATAATTATGCCTGACGGCCGTGTGTTGAAGGTGACTCCGAGGGTGCTGGCTCGTGTGACGGGTTTGGCAGATGACTATGAGATGCCAGAGACTGATGACTTGGCGCATACGGTGGTGGGCAATGGCATTCCGACGCAGTTGTCAGAGCATGTTATTGGTCCGCTGCTTGCAGATGTGTTTAATGGTGGTGAGCCTGCGAGGAAGGACGGCAGTGCGCATTTGGGACGTGGCAATGTTGCTGGCGAGATGGGTGCTGCAGAGGACTACACGGCATTTGCCAGCCGGTATGGTGTCAGCGCGGATATGGTGAAGGATTATGCGTTGGGCATGAAGACTGGCAACTTGCAAAAGGCTAATTTTGCCTTGGCTGAAATACGCCGTACGATGCGTGTGGCAAACCGTGGCATGAAGCTTTCGGAGTTTGGCAAGTTGTTCCGCCCTGTGCAAAAGGAGTTGGCTGAACGTTATGGTGACATAGAGGTGTTGCGGCAGGAGTATATTGATGCTGAGATGCGTGAACGTGGCGTTATGGAGGCTGCCCGAAAGCGTGCTGAGGAGGAGGCGGCAGAGCGTAAGGCTCGTGCTGATGAGTTGCGTTTGTTGCCGGAAGAGGAACTTGACAGGCGTTATTTTGAGGCGGTTGAGCGTGGTGACGATGCCGCTGCACGTGAGATGCTTGACGAGGCTGCCCGCCGCAAGGGTTATGGCGATACTGAAAGTGAGTACCAGGGCGTGGGTGCATGGGTGGCACCGTCGAACCCAGGGTATGAGAGTGATGCAGCGCGCAGGGCTGATGTGGAGGATAATGCTCCTGATGTGAATGTGGAGGACATTGCTTTGGGGTATTCGCTTGTTGACGAGAATTATTGGCATGAGCCTCGCAAGTACATGCAGACTGACGCTACTGCTGTGGAGTCGGTAAACGCGATAAATGATGCCATGGCTGCAATAAGGCGTGGTGAGAAAGATGTGAAGGTGAAGGTGTACCGTGCTGTGCCCAGCTCGGTGAAGGAGGGCAAGTTGCGCAATGGCGACTGGGTGACTCCGTCGAGAGCGTATGCTAAGATGCACGGTGAGCACCGGTTGGGTGGTGACTACCGCATTATAGAAGATGAGGTGCCAGTGAATGAGCTTTGGTGGGACGGAAATGACAGCCGTGAATGGGGCTTTGACGATGGCAAGGGCTACAAGTATAAGAATGTGGAGAACAGCCGCAAGTTGAATGACCTTGTGACGCGTGATGATAATGGCGAGATTATTGCTCCTTCGAAGCGTTTTGACGAGAATGTGGAAGATGTGAGGTACCGCACAAGCGAAGAACTTGGTCAAGAATATGGCTCGCGTTGGATTGACGAACAAACAAATGAAGATGGCCGACACACTACACAAGTAAAGAACACACTCAACTCTTACAAGAAGTTTGGCGATTGGGTGATGCGTGATTCTGGTGGAAAAAAGGTAGATGTGCTTGATGCGAGCAGCGGCCTTGGCCTTGGTACGGAATGGTTGCGCAAAAATGGTATTGACGCTGAGGACGTGGAGCCTTATCCATCAGAGAACCGCACAGCTCCTACTTACAGAAATTATGATGAGGTGGGCAAGAAGTATGACTACATTATTAGCAATGCAGTCTTGAACGTGATACCAGATGACTGGCGAGCCAGTGTGCTGCACAATATGGCAGATAAATTGAAAGTTGGCGGCAAATTGGTTGTCAATGTGCGTAGTGCTGAAAGTATTCGCAAACAAGGTAAGGAGGGTGAGACGCGTATAACTCTTGACGACCCGTCGGAGATACTTGTGTTACGCCCGAATGGTAGCATCAAGGCTTATCAGAAAGGATTTACAAAGGCTGAACTGAAAGAATGGTGTGAAAAGGAATTGGGCAAGGGTTATTCGGTAGAAATAGCGAATGACAAGAACGCTGGCGGCAGCTATGATACTGCTGTGGTGGTGACTAAAAATAACGAAAGCGGCACTATTGGTGTCGCTTCCGAGGCGGGCCGTCCACGCAGGAGTGCGCAGGCCTTGCCCAGTTCAAATGCAAAGTTAGACAATAATCAGAAATTTGCCAATAACTTATTGGTACTTTCTGAAAATTTGTCTGAAAGAGATATGGGAGCGCATGAATTCTTGTTCAATGTGGCAAAGGCTTTTGGGCTTAATGGACAAAATTTGAATAAGTCTTTCTATCAAGATTTAAGCAATTCAGTTGGCATTCGCATATCAGACCATTCGGCAAATACTGATAACATTACAAACAGGAATGTGAACGATGATGTTTATGGTTTAGTTGTAAAACTCTCTAAGAATCGCTTTAAGTCAAGAAGCGATGCCAACTACCTTGAATACGTTTACTATCCCGACAAGTTGACTGGCGAGCGTCAGCGTGAGATTGTTGAAGGGTTGAATAAATTCTTGCAGACTGGCGACTATATGCAACTGCCAGCACCAGACAGAGTGAACCGTTCAGGCAAGTTTGATGTGTTGATTGACGGAAGGGAAACTTCGCCAACGGCCAAGCACCAGGCTGCCAATGACCTTGCGCGGCAGATGCACGTGGAGGGTGAAGTAGAGGTGGTGACAAGCACCGAGGGCTTGACCGGCAGACAGGCGAAGGCTAAGGGCTGGTATGATGTGAGGACCGGAAAGGTGACGATTGTGCTGCCTAACAACAAGAATGCGGCTGATGTGCGTGAGACGGTGTTCCACGAGGTGGTGGCGCACAAGGGCTTGCGCAACCTTGTGGGTGAAGAGCACTTTAACACCTTCCTTGATAACGTGTACAACAATGCTGAGGAGGGCATCAAGCAGACCATTGACGAGATGGCTGAGAAGAGGTATAAGGGTGACAAGCGCAAGGCTACTGAGGAGTATATGGCGCACTTGGCGGAAGATGGTGAGTTTGTGAAGCCGGAGAACCAGGGCTTCTTTGCGAAGGTGAGGAATTTCTTGACGGACTTGCTGAGGAAGGTTGGCATCAAGCTTGGCTTTAAGTTGACGGACAATGATTTGCGCTATATATTGTGGCGTAGCTGGAAGGGGCTTGCTGAGCGTGATGGCGGTTCGGTGTTTGAGAAGGCTGAAGATGTGAAGATGCAGCATGAGCTTGGTCAGACTGACGAGGCTCGCTCGGCGAGTGGTGAGAATGGTATCATGTTCCGTGAGGGGAGTGATGAGCTGAAGGACGTTGTGGAGAAGATGAAGGCTGACGTTGAGCGGTTGCATGAGGGTGAGCTTGATGATTTGCGCTCGGGTGCGCGGGCTATTGGCGGGCGGCTGAGCGAACTGAACAAGGCGATGCGCCTGCAGCGTGCTTATGACATGAGCACTGTGGCGAGTGTGACGGAACTGGCGAAGACGATGCTCAAGAATGGCTTGCTGAGTGAGATGAGTGACTATGATGTGCGCCGTTTGCTGTCGGTGGTGAACAATGTGCATGGCAAGGGTGACATCAGGCCTTATGTGCAGAAGGTTGTGGACATGATGGTTGGCAACCGGCTGCGTAATGTGTCGAAGGCGTTTGACAAGTTGCTTGCTATGCGTGGCAAGAAGGTTGATGCGCGTGGCGTGGAGGTGCAAGGTGAGCTTGACTTGGCCGGCCAGCGCATGGCAGATGTGGTGTGGAAGGGCATTGGCATGTCGGACGATGATGTGGCGGACATGTGTGCTGATGCCCAGGACCGCATGATGAGTGCGAATGGTGCGGAGGCTGCTGCTGCTGCGACGGACTATGCCGGGTGGCAGATTGTGATGCGTTACAATGAGACGATACGTGACAGCAAGAGTGAGGAGGTGCGGTTGCGCGAGGACTTGAAGCGTGCGAAGGAGGATTATGATGCCGGGCGTATGACGCATGAGGCTTACATAGAGTTCAGGGAGAGCACGAATGACGCGATACGCGAGAACCGCATTGAGCGTGCTGAGGCTTATGAAGAGTTGTATGAGCAGCTTGGTGGTGCTTATGGGGAGAGCATTAAGCGTGCGGCGGACTTTAAGGCTGCCGAGAAGGCGCGTGTGCTGGAGATTCAGCATAATGCCAACTCGAACATGGAGGGCCGCCCGGCGCGCTCATACAGAAAGGACACTGCTGTGGACAAGGTGCTGAACAGCTCGCCAGTGCAGTTGTTGTTTGCTCCGCTTGGTACGTTTGACCAGATGTTGCGCATGTTTGGCAGCAAGAATGTGAAGGGTGAGGGCTACTTGTGGAACCGGTACATGCGTGGTTGGCTGACTGCGACAGAGAATGAGTATACGGGTTATCGCGATGCTACTGCCGAGCTTGACGCGAAGGCTGCTGAGGTGCTTGGCAAGGGCAAGACTTGGGCAGACTTGTTTGCGCTTGAACGTAAGTTGCCGAAGGCGACGGTGCGTGTGTGGGACAATGGCGAGATGAGGGAACTTGAATTGCCTCAGGGTAACTTGCTTTACATCTACATGGTGGACAAGATGGCTGACGGCCGCATGAAGTTGCGCAAGATGGGTGTGACGGAAGATGATGTGGCTGCGATTGAGGATTTTCTGGACCCGCGGCTGAAGGAGATTGGTGACTGGCTGCAGGAGGTGTATCTTGTGGAGAAGCGAGGCAAGTATAATGAGGTGCATGAGCGTATGTTTGGTGCTGCGATGGCTTCGATAGACAATTACTTCCCGCTGAAGATATTGAAGGACGCACGTGCTGAGAATGTGGACGTTGGTGTGGAGAAGCGTGAGTCGGAGATGGCATCTACGATTACGGGCAGTGTTGTGAAGCGTACGCGTAATGCGCTGGCACTTGACTTGCTGAACTCTGATGCCTTTTCGGTGGTGCTTGACCACTTGCAGCAGATGGAGCATTGGAGTGCCTTTGCGGAGTGGAACAGGGACTTGAACACGCTGTTGTCGTACAAGCACTTCCGTAACCAGGTGAAGAATATGCGTAGTGCATACGGTAGCGGTGAGCGGCTGTGGGAGGCTTTTGACAAGGTGGCGCGTATTGCTGCTGGCACTTATACTCCGCCCAAGGCTTTTGCTGACAAGCTGGCTGTAAATATAGCGAAGGGTGTTACTGCTGCGAAGATTAGCTTGCGTGTGTTTACTGCGCTCAAGCAGTTTACATCGTTCCCGGCGTACTTGTCGGACAGTAATCCGGTGTATCTGCTGAAGGGTGTGGCTAACCCGTATGGTTCGTGGAAATGGTGCATGGAGAATTTGCCCTTGTTTGAGAAACGCTGGAAGAGCCGCATGGCTGGTGACCCGAGGTTGCTGAAGAATGAGATGGACTGGAGCTTGTGGCGTGACAATGTGGTGCAGATGGCTGCGAAGTGGGGTATGACTCCGAATGGTTTTGTTGATGCGTTGACGGTGTGCATAGGTGCCAGGGCGATGTATGAGACGAGGCGGAGGAAGTATATCCGTTATGGTTATGGCCTGGAGGAGGCTGAGCGACGTGCGAAACAAGATGCTTCGATATTGTATAACCAGACTCAGCAGTCGAGCGAGGGTGCTTTTTTGTCGGCCTTGCAGGTAGACAGGTCGTGGTATTCGGTGTTGTTTACGGTGTTCAGGAACTCTTCGATGTCGTATACGCGTCAGTTGTATGCTGCATTGCGCAACACTGGCCGCAGGATAGCGGGTGGTGCGAAGTTTAAGGGCATTAGCGAGGCGTTTATGGCTAAGCAGATGGAGCGTGACGGGATAGACCCGGATAAGGCGTCGAAGAATGCTAAGGCGGAGTATCGCAAGAGTTGGATAAATGACTTGGTGCGTGCTGGTGTGTTTGGCTATGTGTTGCAGCTGGCTTGGAATTGTGGTCCGTATGCGCTATATATGTTGTTTGGCGACGATGAGAAGAAGGGCAAGGAGATGTGGCATGATATATGGACGCACACTGCATTTGGCTCGGTGGAGGGCTTGACTGGTGGTGATGTGTGGAGCGCGGGCTTGCAGTCGCTGTGGAACCATTATGTGAATGGTGAGGACTTTAATGCGAACAGCGTGAATAAGGATATGCCATTGACGAGTGACTTGCTTAATGTGGTGAAGAAGGTTGGCAGTGACAATTATGGTGCGCTGAATGATGTGCTGAACTTGCTTGTGCAGGCTGGTTTTGGTGTGAACCCTCAGACTCTGACAGATGCGGCGGTGGCGATATATGACTATTGTGGCTCTGATGTTGAGACGACGAAGGAGTGTGCGCTGCTTGTGATGCGTGTGATGAACTGCCCGCAGAGCCAGATGGATAATATTTACTTTGATGAGATAGATGCTACTGGCGAGGAGGCTAAGGCGATGAGTGTGGAGGAGATTGCTGAACGCTATGCGAGGTATAAGGCTTTGCGGAGTGCCCCGTTGCGTGCGTTGAGCAGTGATGCCTTGAAGGCTGCTGAAAAGAAGCCTCGCGAGAGGGTGATGACGGAGGCGAAGGAGCAGCTTGACGGCCGATTGATGACTGAGGAGGCTCAAAGGTATCTTGATGAGTATGAGGCGACGAAGAAGAAGGTGACGGAGACTCGTGCTTTGGCTGATACTGCCCCGAAGGCTTTCATGCAGCAGATGCCGGCCTTGGCGCGCTCGGGTGAGTTTAGGAGGTACAGGCGTGTCGGGCTGTACAAGAGTGAGGTTAACAAGCTGACGAAGAAGTTGCTCCGGACGAGTGACCCGGCAGAGCGTAGGGCGTTGTTTGGTAAGATGCTTGATGCTCGTGACAAGATGCTGAAGCAGGTGAGGGAGATGGAGTGAGGAGAGGGAGTTTCAAGTTGATAAGTTGATAAGCTTATGAAGTTACCTCTGCTTGTCCAACTCTTGAAAGTGACTCCAATAATGGGTAGTGATAGAAAGAAAAAGCGTGACAGTGTATCTGTCACGCTTTTTCTGTTATAATCCGAGTCGCTTGACAAGGTATGTGCCTACTGCAAGGTTCTCTTCTTTTGCTGCTGCCTTAATTTCGTCTAATGCCTTTTTCGGTATGCTGCAATATAGTATAGCATCGCCTACTTTTTTTCGGCCTGCGTTTTGGCGTTTGCCGCCCCATGTGTTGTTTGTCATGTTTTATAACTTTTTGTATATCTTGATGGCTATTTTTGCGATGTATATTAAAATTACAGCCATTATTATTGCTGTTCCTATCATTGATGTCATTTTGTTTACATTATTGGTGAATATCTTAAAAGTTTTCGACACTCTTTGTTTGGTGGTTCTAAGAATTAAGGTATAATATCATACCTAATACTATTATTGCTATTGGATAAAGTGCTATCATTGCCAATATGATGATGAGCAGCACTTTTATTATTTTATTCAGCTTGTTGTCTGCCATGTCTTTAAGTTTTGCCGTGTTCGGAATTGACTGCGGTCAATTCCCTTGAAACATTTATACCCTCAAAGCACCAGTGGGACACCAGGAGGTGCAGTACTGGTTGTCTATTGCACCGTCAGCCCTAACAGAGTCGTGGATTGAAACGCTCTAATGAGCATAATTTCTACTATTTTAGATTAAAAGTCGAGTTCTAAACTCGTGGTAAGCCCCACCCCTGAAGGTGGTTTTTTTTATTTTACATCATAATCGTTAATCTGATACACGCGGTCCTCGGCTGGGGTGGTGAGGCCGATGAGCTTGGTGTAAAGCTCATTGTAATGTGCGTTGATGTCGCACCCGAGTATTACCGTTTCGGCAGTTGGGGTAAACTCTTCTTCGCCATCTTGCGTTACGCTGTCAGCCTTTATAGCCTTGAATGCTGCTTCTTTTGTGGCGAATACGCCATCTATTTTATAATCATCAATCCTTTCGAGAATATATACGTTCATGTTCATATGACTTAACCGTGATGTCGAGGGCTTTTTTTGTTATTCTTTGTCTATGTTTGCTTGGGCCTCGAGAGCACTCTCGAAGGTCCAGTCGGCCTTCGGGTAGATGCCCTCGCCCAACCCGGTGTGAAAGTCTATGTAGAAGTTATCTTCATGCTGCAGCAAATGTAGTAAAAGATTTTGAAACCTTGCAACTTTCTGTCCCAGAAAAGGCCATGCATCAAGCTGCCAATGGTCTTGCCCGTCAGATGCACGTGGAGGGTGAAGTAGAGGTGGTGAATAATGTGCATGACAAGGGTGAAATCAGACCTTATGTGCAGAAGGTTGTTAACATGATGGCTGACAACCGGCTACGTAATGTGTCGAAGGCGTTTGACAAGTTGCTTGCTATGCGTGGCAAGAAGGTTGATGCGCGTGGCGTGGAGGTGCAAGGTGAGCTTGACTTGGCCGGCCAGCGCATGGCAGATGTGGTGTGGAAGGGCATTGGCATGTCGGACGATGATGTGGCGGACATGTGTGCTGATGCCCAGGACCGCATGATGAGTGCGAATGGTGCGGAGGCTGCTGCTGCTGCGACGGACTATGCCGGGTGGCAGATTGTGATGCACTTGGGGCTTTTACCATACTACAATAACTTACTCGCCGAGTATCTTGCATCTTACACTAATACGTTGCAACTCATTGATTGTCAATACTTTACTCAGTGTAAGATATCACAAATTTCACTTGCACGCAACCTACACACCCCACACGCTGTCACACGGCACAGGTACGGGAGGGCGATATCACGGCATAGGGGAGCAGAAACGTCTGTTGCTCCGACTGATTGTTCTACGTCCCTATGGCGTATAATTCACCGCATACGTCCAAACCGGCTGCGAGGTAGCGGGGTGGGGTGTGTAAGATGTATGTAGGGGAGTGTATGATACTTTGAAATCATCTTACACACTTGAAACCTTTGTATATCAACTTGTTACACACAAAAAGTGTAAGATGGCAGTAAAAACACACGCACTCTTTTACAAGTGGACTGACGGGGAGAGAGCAAATATTTGTGTACAAATTGTACACTTTTTTTGTTGGGTGCAATGCCTTGGTGTTACCTTTGCAGCACTTTACTTTTATATCAAATCAAATTGTATTGACTACCATGAAACGAATGCTTAACAGAATGCTGCGCTATGCCGATGCCATTGTGAAACGTGGTGTTGACAAACTGATCGACGCTATCGGACATAGCCCGGAACCACAAAGTGAAAATGCTGAAACGCCCCAGCAGCAAAAACGCATGGGCAACGACACTGACTGCGCACCGCAAACAACTGGCAGCACCACGAATTGCGGTCTGACCGAACAGGCCATCAGTCTTATAGACGAACTATACGCCATTCGATGCAATGTGCTTGACCGCACATCCGAAGTGCAACTGCGCGACCAGGCGGACAAAGGGTTTGTGCCCGTGAGCACTGACGCGCTGTGGCGCATGGTGTTCGGGCGCTGGTTGCGCTGCATGGTGGCGCAAGCAAAAAAGCAAGTTTTGTTTTGCTCTTTTAAGGGCTGTTTCCCCTTGTGCCACTTACCGCGGGATACATAAGGACATAAGCTATATAAGAACATAAGCTACATAAGTAACATAAGGCTGATGCCGTGTCTTTTCACATAAGTTGAGGCAGGGCTGGCCGCCTTGCTTATAAGATGCATAAGGGTTGACGCTGTGTCGTTGGCTCTAATGTAATTTCCTGACTTCGTCATTGCGTCACCCAAAATTCTTCGTCAAAGAGTTTAGCTATTTTCTGATGTCTTGCCATCAGCATTGTTTGGGTGTAAACCTCCTTGTTCAGAG
>ERZ1023621.144-NODE-144-length-21629-cov-36.139334_pt1 | contig 21629 bp, 12 predicted proteins | sample MGYA00380330_ERZ1023621 | MGnify/ENA primary metagenome ERZ1023621 (study PRJEB33179, sample SAMN07448975) | human gut metagenome | biome: Human-gut; feature: Human associated habitat; material: Faeces | host: Homo sapiens | place: India: Bhopal | collected...
TATCCTTTGTTATATGAGGCTCACGATTGATGATGCCGACCATCTTTCTGTAGGCTGTTGCTGTCGTATCTGGCTTGAGATTCTCTACCAGATAATCCTTCTTCTTATATCTCCAGAACTCAGTGCTGTGCACATTCTGTCCGCTCACCTTGTTCCACATCTTGAGGAATATCTTCTGCAGGGTATTCACCTCACTGCCATCGATGCGACAGTGCATATCGTGCCATTCTCCTACAACCTTCGTACCTTTTATATAATAGTCGGCAACGTTCATACCGCCTGTGTAGGCTATCTGCCCGTCGATGACAACTATTTTACGGTGATCACGGTTGAAGATTGCATGTACCCATGGAAACTTCAGGGGCTTGTATTCATAAATCTCTATACCATTGGCACGGATTTTCTTGAGATGTCTCTTTCGCAGAGGCTTATTGTTGGAAGAGTTTCCGAAACCATCATATAAGGCTCTCACCTTCACACCCTCCTTGACTTTCTGAGCTAGTAGGTCGAAGAGGAGGGAGGCGATGCTGTCGTTGCGAAAGTTGAAGTATTCCAGGTGTACACTATGTTTAGCCTGTCGGATTGCCTGGAACATATCATCAAACTTTTCCTGACCATTCATCAGAAGGGTTACTGAATTATCGTGAGAAAAGCTGACACCTTTCCCACGAAGCTGATTTACGATCAGTGAATCGCTAGTCTGTGCGCTGCACAGCGAACAAGACAGCCATAATGTTGCTATTAATAAAAAATATCTCATCTTATCTATAACCGTGTTATCTATAAATCCGTGTAATCTGTGTTATCCGTGCCTAAAAAATTATACCATGCAGGCATAGTGATCTACGATACCTTTCAGATGATTATCCTTGTCTACTACCAGTACCGTATGCACCTTATACTTGTGCATGATGCGCTGAATCTCCGAAATCTTCGTCTTCGGAGTCACCATTTTCGGAGTGGTGGTCATGATGTCGCTTACAGTCTTGTTAAAGAATTCTGCCTGCCATTTCTCCATGGCGCGTCGGATATCACCATCGGTAATCAGTCCGATAACGTGGTTGTCTTCATCCAATGAGATACCCAATCCCAGTTTGCCCTTGCTTACGTGGATGATAGCCTCGCCCAGGTGCATTTCCTTAGGAATGATAGGCATATCATCGCTGCGCATCACATCTTCTGCTGTGGTCAGCAGTCGTTTGCCTAATTCTCCACCAGGATGGAACTGTGCAAAGTCACGAGGCTTGAAGTGGCGTACCTGCATCAGGGCGATAGCCAGTGCATCACCCATAGCCAATGCTGCAGTAGTACTGCTGGTAGGGGCGAGGTTCAGCGGACAAGCCTCCTTCTTTACCTTTACGGTGATGTGATGGTTGGAGTATTTTGCCAGCAGGGAATCTGGATTTCCGGTGATGGAAATGATAGGAATATTCATGTGGAGTACCATCGGGATGAAACGAAGCAGTTCATCGGTCTGACCGCTGTTACTCAGTGCCAGAACCACATCCTTGTCGGTCATCACACCTAAGTCGCCGTGATAGACATCCAGTGGATTGATGTAGAAGGCTGGTGTGCCTGTAGAGGCAAGTGTAGCGGCAATCTTGGCACCTACGTGTCCACTCTTGCCCACACCTGTAACGATAATCTTGCCTTGGCAATGATACATCATGTCTACAGCTTTCTCAAAGTTGTCGTCCAGATAAGGTATCTGGTCGAGGATTGCCTGCGCCTCGTCTCTAAGAGCCTGTTCGCCATAACCGCGAACAATCTTATCATCTATATTGTTATTTTTATCGGTCATTTCTAAATCATTTGAATTGGCTTTCCATTCGTACGCCGAACGTTGTTTCTTCATTCTTCACTTACAGGAGTTCTTCTATAAGTGATTCCAACTTGTTTAATTCCAGCATATTGGCAGCATCGCTCTTGCCCTGGTCTGGGTCAGGATGTACTTCAAAGAAGTAGCCGGTAGCTCCGAAAGCTTTAGCCGCCTTTGCCATTGCTGGAACGAACTTGCGGTCGCCTACGGTCTTGCCGTCACCTGCACTCGGGCGCTGAACGCTATGGGTACAGTCCATGATGACATTTGGCACAATCTCCTTCATGTCAGGGATGTTTCTGAAATCTACCACGAGATTGTTATAGCCGAAACAGTTGCCGCGTTCTGTGAGCCAAACTTCCTTGGCACCGCTCTCCAATGCTTTTTCTACAGGATATTTCATATCTCTACCGCTCAGGAACTGTGCCTTCTTGATGTTGACGGTTTTACCTGTCTTGGCTGCAGAAACCAGAAGGTCGGTCTGTCGGCAGAGGAAGGCTGGAATCTGGAGAATATCACAAACTTCGCCTGCTGCTGAAGCCTGATAACTCTCATGAATATCTGTTGTAACCTGAAGGTTGTACTTCTCCCTGATATCTCCCAGCATCTGGAGTCCTTTCTCCAGTCCTGGACCACGGAAAGAGTGGATGCTGGTACGGTTGGCTTTGTCGAATGAAGCCTTGAATATGATTTTAGTTCCTAACTTTTCGTTGATGCGGACGAGTTCCTGCGCTACTGTTTCCAATAGTTCCATTGACTCGATGACGCAAGGACCTGCTATGAATGTTGCCATATTTTTTATAGTTTATAGTTTATAGTTTATAGTTAATAGGGAGTAAACCTGCTATTAACTGTAAACTACAAACTGTTAATTATTAACTTGTTTAATTGTAATTTCACGCTGTGGGAACGGAATCTCGATGTTGTGATCGTTGAGCGTATCGTAGATGCACTCCATAATGGTGGCATCATCGATGGCTTGGGTAAGCACGTTGACCCATACCACAATTCTGAGTGTGATACAGCTGTCATCGAAACTTTTCAATAACACCTTCACACCTTTGTCCTGATAGATACAATCCAGTTTCATGAGGGCATCAATCAGAATCTGTTTCACTTCCTTCACATTGCTGCCATAAGCAATACCTACCTCCAGAATATCCAGCTCATAACCATGATTCTTGGTCATGTTCTTGTAGTTTTTGGAGAAGAGCTGCGAGTTCTGGAAGGCTATGACCGAACCGTCGGTAGCCTCCAGCATCGTAGAGGTATAACTGATACTGCTCACCTTACCACGGGTGCCGTCACAGATGATATAATCACCCACCTTCACACGGCCCATCATCAGAGAGATGCCGTAGTAGATGTTTTCGAGAATATCCTTTGATGCAAAACCCAGACCAGTTGATAAACCGGCAAAGATAGCTAGCAGCCATGATTTACCAACCTGGAATACGTTCAGGGCTATCATCAGCCAGATACCCCAGATAATCACCTGCATCACGTTCTTGAACATCACAATCTTTGAAGCTGCCGACGCCGGGTCTGCCTTCTCGAAGTGATGACGCATGAAATCTACAGAAGTAATATTGATGTAGTTGAACAGGAAGTACAGACAAGCTACCACTGAAATACTGAAAAGCGATGCAGTGAAGTTGCTGGTCTTGATGTAATCCTTATTGAATATCTCCCATGTCGTATCACTCATGTTGAATACATCTGCAGCCCAATAGATAGAGATGATGAACGAGAGTACACCTGAAATAGGGAGCAATACCTTATAGATAAAGCGATACAGCCATTTGTCGGTAATCGCCTTGTCAGCCAACTTCTTACGCTTGGCATATACGCTGAGCCATCCTTCGCAACAGGTGATGGTAAGCACGCAGGTAAGCTGCATGGTCCACCAGATGATAAGCTGGACGGCAAGCAGTGTGAAACCTGTCCAGGCAAAAATGGTACTTACTCCGAATACGGCAAGCGATATGAATGCGTATGTCTTGTCGGTACGCAATACCTGATTGTGCTTTCTGCCTATCACATTCCACTGCCAGAGAGCGCAGAGCAGGAGGACTGGTGGAAAGATAAGGTTTACCAGGTCGTTTGGTATCAGGATGATACGGAACACGATAACGATGAAACCTACCAGCATCAATGGCGAATAGATACGGAAGGTATTCTTGATCTTATCGTTGTCTACACGTAGCAGGATAGATACCAGGATGACGCCAACCAACCAGGAATATTCTACCAGCAGCTGGCTTGCCATAATCACGAAGTTCTGGGTAACCGCCATTCTTACGATACCCAGGATGAATGCGAAGGTTACTACCGTCATCGCCATGATAAGGCATGGTCGTTTTGCCATAAAACTTTCCTTTCTGTTCTCGAACATACCATGCTTCATGAGTTGGGTAATCACGATGCGGATGGTAAAGAGATTGAGGAAGATGGAGATGAGGCCCCAGAAGATGATGATACCAAAGAGGATGAAGATGATGCGTACATCCCATTGCGACATCATGCCCGGTACGGGCTTGTATTTCTCGGTTACAGACGTCTTTGCCTCCTTATAGTTCATGCTGATATTGCGGAGTATGCGCAGATAGTTGTCGCCTCCATTATTGAAGATGCTGTTCTGGATATCTTCATATCGGCGGTTGGCATAGTCGTTGAGTGCCTGTAACTTACGGTCGGTTCTGTCGTAAGCCTGCACATAGGCTTGCAGCTGTTTCTGTTTCTCTACCAGCTGGCGGCGGATATTGACAGCCAGAGTCAGGTCAACGTTTCGGTTCACCTGTGCTTCTTCGCTGAGAAACATGGTGTTCATGCCGTAGAGATAGTTGATGAGTGAGTCGAAACGCGCCACCTCAACATTGTTCTTCTTGATCATCTGGCGGAAAGGAACAGCCTTCGACTTAAACTTCTTAAACTGCTCTGTAGCCTCATGACAGGCATACGTCATGTCGAAAATATACCCATTGCGCTGCGAATAGAGCATGATGGAGTTCTGGTCAGCCTGTTTCACAATACTGATGAGCTCCTGAATCACAGCCAACTGTTGAGCCTTGGCAGCTTGGTTCTGTTTCTCCAAGTCTATGTGATAGTTGGTCAATTCTGTACGCAGCATATAGAGCGTTGTGTCCAGGTTGGCTTCCTTGAGCACTGCGTTGCTTGGCAGTACGAATGCCACCATCAGCAGAATTATGATGTATAGTCTCTTCTTCATATTTAGTAAATTTGACTGCAAAGTTATTAATAATTCGTGAAAAAGCAAAGAGAAAATCGCCTTTTTTGATATATTAGCACCTTTACGTTCGATTTTTAGGGTTATCTTTTGCATTTTTCATATAAATTGATTACATTTGCAACGTCAATGGATACGTTAATTAATCAGATAAGAATATGAAGATACTCATAGCAGATAGTGGCAGTACCAAGACCGATTGGGCTCTGGTTGATGAACAGGGTAACGTGATGGTTACCTGTAAGACGCAGGGCATCAGTCCGATTCATCAGAGTGATGCCGAGATATTGGATGTATTGTGTAAGGAACTTGTTCTGTCAGAGCAGCCTCAGGATGTTTTCTTTTATGGCAGTGGAGTAACCGAGGCGATGAAGTCTCGCATGAAATCACTCTTGCAGCAGTCTTTCCCCGAAGCCAAGGTTGAGGCAGAAGGTGATATGCTGGGAGCTGCCCGTGCCCTGTTTGGCAAGAAACCGGGTATCGCCTGTATTTTGGGAACCGGTGCCAACAGTTGTCTTTACGATGGAGAGAAGATTGTGATGAACACTCCTCCGTTGGGATATATCCTGGGCGATGAGGGTAGTGGGGCAGTAATCGGCAAACTTTTCCTCAATGGTATCTTCAAGGGCACATTGCCTGTATCGCTAAAGAATAAATATCTTGCCTGGTCGGGCTTGGATTATCCTACTATTATTAATAAGGTGTACAGACTGCCGCTTGCCAATCGCTTTCTGGCTTCCATCTGTCCTTTTATCTCAGAACAGATAGCAGAAGGTGAGAAACACGAGAATGGAACCGACGAACTGAATGAAGCCATGTCACTCTATCGTATGATACTGGAGAGTTTCAATCAGTTCTACGCAAAGAATCTCACACCTTATATTAAATATGTCAAGGCGAGCACCGAGGATATAAGTCAGTTGGAGCCAGGCATGAAGGCATGGCATTCATCCTTGGAAGAAGAAATCCCGATGCTTGGTTTTGTTGGAAGCATAGCTCATTACTTTGAATCACCTTTGAGAAATGTGATGGAGGATGAGTTTCATCTCAAGATTTCCCAGATATTGAAAGCTCCGATGCCGGGGTTGATAAAATATCATATTAATTAAGCAATTTTTGCACCAAAATGTATTTTATGCTACATTTTGGTGCTTTTTCGTTAAAAAATGTAGGTTGCGCAACATTTTATACGTAATTGATTAACCAAAACATACCCCATTGTGTCTGTTTTTTATCTATCTTTGCCCCCGGAAAAGTAAATGTAAACAACGATAAATCGAGGCAATCCTCATAACCGAGGCTTATACCTTATTTATATAAAGGCAATATTCGACCTATGTTACATAGGACCTATATTACACCTAGAAGCAACAATTATTAATTTAAACCTAAAGTAATTATGAGAAAAACATCTCAGAAATTCTCGCAGAGCCACATGCTCTGCAAAGTTGCTCTGGTAGCCATCATGTTGGTGTTCCAGGCAATGTTAGGAATCGGAGCGGGTGTCCTCAATGCTCAGACGGTTAAGGGTACTGTCATCTCTGGCAGTGACAATGAACCATTGATTGGTGCAAGTGTCATGGTGCAGGGTACAAAGACGGGTGCCGTTACTGACCTGGATGGTAACTTTACCATTGAAGCAAAGAATGGACAAACACTCGAAGTTTCGTATCTGGGCTTTATCACCCAAAAGATTAAAGTTACAGGTTCGACAATCAACGTAACCTTAAATGAAGACAAGCAGTCACTTGATGAAGTTGTCGTAGTAGGTTACGGTGTTCAGAAGAAAAAACTGGTGACGGGTGCTACCGTTCAGTTGAAGGGTGACGACATCGCCAAGCTTAACACCACCAACCCTCTTTCTGCCATGCAGGGACAGACACCTGGTGTTAACATCGTTTCTACTTCTGGTCAGCCAGGTGCAGCCATGAGTGTTACCATTCGTGGTTTGGGTACCGTAGGAAACTCTCAGCCTCTTTACTTGATTGATGGTGTGGGTGGTGATATCACAACCCTGAACCCAGCCGATATCGAGAGCATCGATGTATTGAAGGATGCTGCTTCTGCTGCTATTTATGGTGCGCAGGCTGCCAATGGTGTAGTCCTCGTTACTACCAAGAGCGGTAAGGAAGGCTCTTCCAAAATTACATACGATGGATATGTAGGTTGGCAGACTCTGGGGCGCCAGATAAGTATGCTCAATGCCTCTGAGTATATGACAATTATGGATGAGGCTCGCCTCAACTCAGGTATGTCTCCTGTTGATTGGATGTCTTTGAGGGGTATTCGTAATGCAGAGGGTGTTATCAATAATACAGACTGGATTGACCAGGCTGTAGATAATGGTGCATTGACCACAAGCCACAGTTTGGCCTTTACCGGTGGTAGCAAGACTTCTACTTATTCTATTTCTGGTGGTTATACAGGACAGGACGGTCTCATTGGCGGTTCTGACGTTTCTTATTATAAAAGGTATAACCTTCGTGCCAATTCAGAGCATAAAATGTTCAATGGTTTGGTTACTGTAGGTGAGCATGTAGGCTTTGTTTATAAGGATAGCCGTGGTATGAACACAGGTAATATTTATAACAATAACCTTCGTGGTGCTTTTACAACCTCTCCTTTGGTTCCTGTTTATGATGCCAATGGTAACTTTAATTCTACAGAGAGTTCTGACTGGAATGTGAATGATGGTAACCCTTATGGTACCATGATGATGAACCGTTACAATCAGAGCAAGTCTACTTCTGTTGATGCAAATGTATATGTTCAGATTGAGCCTATCAAGAACTTGAAGTTTAAGACAGTCTTTGCTGTTAATTACGGTGGTTCAGACTATCGTTCTTATTCTCCTGTTTATAAGTTTACTCCACAGAGTGGTAATGGTATCACTAAGGTTAGTCAGAGTGATGGTAGTGGTATCTCTCTGGTTTGGACTAATACCCTGACTTATGATTTCAATATCAAGGAACATCATATTAATGCTTTGATTGGTAGCGAGACTTCTAAGTATGATGGTAGCTCTTCTGGTAGTACCGGTTATGGCTTGACAGCTGGTTTCAATGATTGGGATCATGCTTATGTCAAGAACACCGACCAGAGTTCAAGCGACCGTACCATCAGCGGTGCTCCATATAACCCTACTCGTGGACAGTCTTTCTTCGCTCGTTTGGGCTGGTCATGGAAAGACCGTTATATGGTTAATGCAACCATGCGTGCCGATGGTTCTTCTAAGTTTGCAAGAGGCAACCGTTGGGGTTACTTCCCATCTGTTTCTGCAGGTTGGACATTGACAGAGGAAAAGTTCATGAAGTCTACTGCTTCTTGGTTGGATTTCTTGAAACTCCGTCTCTCTTGGGGTCAGGTAGGTAATGCCAATGTCAACTGCTTCCAGTATTTGGCTCCTGTTACAACATCCAAAACCAACTACAACTTTGGTGCTACCGGTGGTACAGATGCCTGGGTAATGGGTGCATACACTAGCCGCTTGGCAAATGAGAAAGTGAAGTGGGAGACTTCTGAACAGTACAATCTCGGTATCGATGCACGTTTCCTCCGTCAGCGTCTTTCTCTGACATTCGATACTTATATCAAGAACACCAAGGATTGGTTGGTACAGGCTCCAGTATTGGCAACAGCCGGTACTCAAGGTCCAGTCATCAATGGTGGTGATGTAAAGAATAAGGGTGTCGAACTTGGTCTTTCCTGGAATGATCAGATTGGCAAGGACTTTGTTTATAGTGTAGGTGCCAACTTCGCTTACAACCACAATGAAGTAGGTAATATTCCTACATTGGATGGTATCATCCATGGTGCTACCAACCAGATTTATCAGAATGCAGAAGAGTTCTATCGTGCAGAGAATGGTCATGCAATCGGTTACTTCTGGGGTTACAAGACAGCAGGCATCTTCCAGAGCCAGCAGGATATCAATAATTGGATTGCTGCCGGTAATGGTGTGCTCCAGTCAAATGTACAGCCTGGTGATGTAAAGTATGTTGATGTTAACCATGATGGTGCTATCAATGCTAATGATAAGGTTGACCTGGGTAATGGTCTTCCTAAGTATACTTTCGGTTTCAATTTTACCCTTGGTTATAAGGGCTTTGATTTGAGTGCAAACTTCACTGGCGCTGCCGGTTTCCAGATTGCACAGTCTTATCGTGATCCTAGTGGTTCACAGGGCAATTACAGTCATCGCATTTTAGGCAGATGGACAGGTGAGGGTACAACCAATGAGATGCCTCGTGTTACATACGGAGACGTAGGTAACTGGTTGTTCTCAGACCTCTATTTGCAGGATGGTGACTACATCCGTTTGCAGAACCTTACCTTGGGTTATGATTTCAAGAAACTTATCTCTTGGAAGGGCCTCTCTAAGTTGCGCCTCTATTTCCAGGTACAGAATCTTTTTACTTTGACCAAGTATGATGGTATGGATCCGGAAATCGGTTCATACAATGGTACGGATGGTAACAGTAGCGACTCTTGGGTATCAGGAGTTGATATGGGTTACTATCCACACCCACGTACTTTCATTGTAGGTGTAAATGTTGCATTCTAACTCTAAAATTGAAAGTGATATGAAAAGAAAACATATATTCATGAGTGCGTTGATTTTGTCAGCTTTGACACTTACTTCGTGCGATGATTTCTTAGATACAGAGTCCAAGACCGACCTCAACTCAGAAACTGCTTACAGTAATGCTGAGACAGCAGAGATTGATCTCGTGGGCTGTTATGATGGATGGCAACGCACCTATACAGATGCGGGTGTCGGCATGTATCTGATGGCTGAGTTTGCTTCTGATCAGGCATTTGCAGGTTTGGGACTCTCTGATGCCAAGAATAACAATGTGATAGACCAGTTTGATATTAGCATCGCTCCTTCGTATAACGACTTGTTTAATACAGACTGGAAGAACTATTATGCAGCTATCTTTCGCTGTAATCAGTTGATTGCTGCTGAGAATACCATCAATTGGGGTGGTAATGATAAGGTGAAGGGTCGCATTCTCGGTGAGGCTCGCGCCATCCGTGCCATCCTGTATTTTGATATGGCTCGCTTGTTTGGTGATGTGCCTTTGCTGTTGACACCATCTGAGGAAAATATTCCTCGTACACCAGTTAAGGATGTTTACCAGGTTATCTTTGATGACTTCAAGTATGCCATCGCCAATATTCCTGCTGATGCTTATCCGCTCGATAATCGTGATAGCAATGATGGTCGTATTACCAAGTATGCTGCCGAGGCTATGATGGCTCGGGCGTACCTCTATTATACAGGTTACTATGGTGAGGAGCATCCTGCTTGCTCTAAGTCTGATGCTGTTGTAGCAATCAATGATGTGGTTGTAAATGGAGGATATGAGTTGGAGGCCAACTACAAGGATCTCTGGATGCCTGCTTGTACCAAGGATGCTTCTTCTAACGGAGAGTATGCATGGAGTACAACTTATGCCGGAAAATGGTATGATGGCAAGACCTGGAAGGCTGGTCAGGGTAGTCTCTCTAAGGAGATTGTGCTCAACATGAAGTTCAATTCTACTCACGACTATAACGGAAATGGTGATGGTAATACCTTCTCTGTTTATCTGGGTCCTCGTAACCGTAGCGCTGCTGATATTTGTATTGCAAGTGGATGGGGTGCCTGCACTGTTACTCCTTCTTTCGTAGAGCAGTTTAAGAACGACACTCGTTTCTCTGCTTGTGCATGGAGCTGCAAGGAAGCAGGATTCTCTCCTGACTTGAATGATACTTACGAATACACTGGTTACTATACCCGCAAGTATGCACCTATGTGTTTTGCAGATGGTACTCGCCAGGAGGTAGGTTTCAAACTCGGTGAACAGCATCAGAATATCACCTACTATCAGGATTATACCATTATGCGTTATGCAGATGTACTCTTGATGCAGTCTGAGTTGACGGGTTCTAACTCTGGTTTGAATCAGGTTCGTGCCCGTGCTGGTGAACTCCCAGAGGAGTATAGTATTGAGAATATCCGTAAGGAGCGTGCTATCGAGTTTGCTTTCGAAGGCCTTCGCTATTGGGATTTGATGCGCTACGAAAAGGATGGAGCTTTTGCTGCTAAGACAATTGCTGAGGCTCAGAATGGTGCTTCTGTCCAGAATGGTGGAGCAGCTGCAAAGACCAAGTTCGTGGAGTCAAACTTTACAACCAAGAAGGGCTTGATGCAGATTCCTAATACTCAGATTACACTTTCTGGTAATGTCTTGACACAGAACCCAGGATGGTAATAAGTATAGTTGATTTTAATCATTTAAAAATCGGAAAATATGAAATTATTCAATCATATATATATGGTACTTGCCATATTTGCTACTTTGTTGATGGCGGCTTGTTCGCCTGACGACTTGAGCATGGGCGGCAAGTCTTACTCTCCTGAGGAATTGGTGGAGGGCAAGGCTTATACCGTGACCATTAATGGCAATGTTGTGACCTTGACATCCAATATTCCTGATTGTACGGCTCTTTGGGTTACTCCTTCAGGTCGTTCTCAGAAACCGGTTCAGAAGTTGGAGTTGCCTTTCGCTGGTGACTACGAGGTTACTTTTGGTGTTGAGACCAATGGTGGTGTGGTTTATGGTGAACCATACAAGTTTAATCTTCCTCAGAACGACTTCTCGCTCTTGAACGATAACAAGTGGTTCTATCTGGCTGATCAGAATTATAAGGGTGGTAAGTTCCCTGATGCGGAGACTCTGGCTGCTGGTGTCAAGAAAAGATGGATTCCTTGCTATGCAAGTTTTGGCATCGGTCAGTGCTCTGGTCCTGTGATGTATGCTTATCCTTATGACCCTGATTATGATGGTAAGGGTTTTACAGAGGATGACGAGCTCGGCAAAGTTTACAAGGATATTCTCTTTGAAAACTTTAAGCCTAACTGGGATCCTGGATTCCAGAGTTGGTTGATTCCTGAGAATGACCCTTATATGGATTCATATATGGAGTTCAGTATGGATGCCAAGAATGGTTGTGTGGCTACCATGTATCGTGGTGAGGCTGGAACTAAGGGAAATAGTACTGGCTCTAATCTCATTGGTAAGTTTAACATGAATTTAGAGGAGAAGACGATGCCTAAGATTTCTTTCTCTGATTGTTATGCCATGCACAACGTAGGCTTTGATGCAGTTTGCTCTAACTATACCCAGGATATCTCAATTGTTGAGTTGACTCCTTATATGCTACAGTTGGCTACTCGTCGTACCAACTCTGAAGGTAACTGGTATATCATCTGGAACTTCGTTTCTCAGGAAGTTTTGGATACTAAGGGTAAATGTATTCCTGCTGCCGACAAGCTCTTGGATGTTGTTTCTCCTAAACTTCCAGAGTATCCTAACTTGGCAACAGATTTGTTCACAATCGAACATAATGATGTCACTTATGTTGGTAATAAGGCTACATTCATTCTCGATTCTGAGAAGCCTTACGACATCTTGTGGTGGAACAATTCTCCATTTACTTACGAAACATCGAATACGAATGGTATTCCTAGCAAGCAGGAGATGGCTGTTCAGAATGCTGCTCGTTGGAATTCTGTAATTGGTGATAAGTATAACAATACATGGGCCCCTCAGCCAGCAGACGCTGTGGTGGATAACTTCCAGCTTTCTATTGAGAAGATTACGGGTCAGGATTTCTACAAGTTCTCTTGCACAGACTGCGAAGGTCAGGAACTCGAAGGAAGAATGGAAATCAAGGATGGCAACAAGTTGGTATTCAATAAGTATATCAATATCATTGCAGCTTCTAGCGATAAGCGTACTATCAAGTTGAGAACTCGTGAGTTTACAGTCTTGGGCGAGGATGCTGCTGGTCAGTTGATGATTGGTGTTCCTGAAGCAAAAGATGCTGACGGTAATGTCAATACTTATCTTGTAGCTTGCCTCAACCATAAGGCTATTGGTGGTGGTCAGACTGGTCCTACCATTGTCGGTATTGATGCAACTAAGATTCCTTCTAAAATGTGGGTTGAAAATGGTTGTTTGCGTTTAGGTTTCTGGCACTATGGAGCTTCTGGTTCTGGTATCTTCAAGGATGAGATTGGCAAGATTAAGTTGAAGAAGAACCAGACGATAACTGTAGTTTTCAAGGTTAGTGGCGTAACATGGGATAAAACTCCAAAGTGTGCTCTGATTACTGATAATAAAACTATCGGTGGTACTTGGGAGCCAAAGCGCTTTGAACAATCTGATGCAGTTGAACTGAATACTAATGGTGAGACAACTGTTTCTTTGAGAAATACGTCAGGTTCTACAGTTACCTTTACTGACAACTGCCTCGACCTTTCTATCCAGTTGAATGGTTATGGTGGAACCTGGCCAGACTATACTGATGTATCTAGCTTAGGTATAGAGATTGTCTCTTGTACGATTCAATAACTTTAATAGAATTCAATTATGAAGAATAAAATATTATTTGGAATAATGGCATTTGTCATGAGCATCTTCTTCGCAGGATGCTCTGACGATGACTATTCTCCTAGCACAACCCCATTGCTGGATGAAAATTCCGTTGTTACGGGGTCTGCTGACGTTACAGCCTCTTCCGCTATCTTCCATGGTACGGTGAAGGGACTCGAAAGTCAGTCGTCCGGATCTTACACTGTAGGATTCATGTATGGTGATGCCGAGGACAATCTTTCTGAGAAGGTAACCGGCGAAAGCACCTCTGAGTTCTGTGCTTCTATCTCTGGCACTCCTGGTCAGGTGGTTTACTATCAGGCTTTCGTTACCTTGCAGGGTCACGTTACTTATACGGGTACTGTCTCCAGTGCTGTCTTAACCGATTCCAAGGCTATCACTGGTGAAGTAAAAGATCTGACTGCTACCACTGTTACTTTCCAGGCTTCTTTGGAGAAGGCTCCAGCTGATGCCGTAAGCGGTATTATCCTGTCACCTGATACTAAGACAGAGAAAATCCGCAAGGGTGTACGTATTCAGGCTGATGGTATCAACGACAACTATGAAGTAAAGACAGAGGGCTTGTTGCCTAATACTACTTATCACTATACAGCTTACCTCGACTTGGGTAATGGTGTTATCTATGGTGAGGAAAGAGAGTTTACAACTCCTGAGTCTAACTTTGATCCAGATAATGATCTTGTAGATCTTGGCCTCTCTACCAAGTGGGCTAAGTATAATGTAGGTGCTACCAGTGAAACTGAGTTAGGTGGTCTCTTCGGATTTGGTGATATGACGGGTTTCAAGACCAGCGTATTAATGGAAGATTATGCTTCTGAAGACATCTATAAGACTGATCGTGATGTTGCCAACAAGGCTTATGGCTCATGGTTGACAATGCCAACAGTGGAAGAGTTTGAGGAGTTGTTTAATGAGTGTAAGAAAGAATGGGTAGAACAGGCTGGTGTAGCTGGTTACAAGCTTACAGGTCCTAATGGTAATTCCATTTTCTTGCCAGCGGCAGGTTCTCGTACTCAGCAGACCGTTTCCGGTCAGGGTATCAATGGACTCTATCTCTCTGGTTCTATCAATCCTGCTGACAAACAGTTTGCTTTGGGCTACAGCTTCGACCGTAATTCAGACCGTCGTACTTCTACTCCTGTATATCAGGCATTGGCTATCCGCCCTGTGTCTGTGGCAAAGAATGTGAAGTTTGACAAGACTAAGCTTTATAACACTTGGGAGTTTGACTTGAAGCCTGATGAATCTCATTATAAGTTTGTAGGTCCTGTATTTTTCTATGGCAAGGATGCATGTTGGGCTTCTTATACCAATAACCAGCCAGTTGTGGGTGAGACTACAGGATGGGATGCTGAGTATGCAAACATTAAGTCTTGGGCGATCACTGATCCTAACCATTGTGGCGGAACCATGACTTTCTACATGGACGAAGAAGGTAATGATAAGGTAAAGGTTCATCAGGTTCAGGCTGATGGTTCTTATAAGGATTCTGAAGGTACATTTACTGTAGATGCGAAGGGTAAGACGATAACGATGTCTGTTGATCCTTTGAATCCTGTTGAATATCAAGGTGGTATTACTCGTACTGATGAAACTAAGATAAAGGTGATGTCTCTTTCTGACGAGGCGCTTCAGTTGGGTGTAATCCGTTCTAGTGATGGTCAGTTGATGATTTATAACTATGTAACTTCAGATGTCAAGAATGGTTATGTTGCCAAGTTGACTGCTTGGGGTGATGGAGGCAACTGGGATGGTGCAACAACAGTCGTTTCTGGTGGCTCAAAGGCTGTTGGTCAATATACTGTTAAACTTGAAACAACAGAAGCCCGCACCAATGGTAAGGTTTACGTCCTTGATTTGGAAGGCTTTGCTGCCAAATACCCTAAGGCTTTGGTTCGCATTGATGCTATCAAGGCTGATGGGCAGGATTTGAAGTTTGATGCCAACAAGTTCCACTATGGTGACTTGGAAGGTAACGGCAACTATCGTATCGAGTTGTTCAATATCTGGGGTACTGGCACAGCTCAGAATTCCCCATTCCGTGCTAACGGAGGTCCTGGTGAAGCTGGTGAACCAGCTCTTGCCTTCAATAAAACCTTGGAGGTAACATTCACTGTAGTTTCTACAACAAGTGATGGTACTGGTGTCTACACTCCTACATTCAATGCCGTTCGTGGCTGGGGTGAAGGTGAAGCTCAGTTGTGGGGATATAACGATGGTTCTACTTTGAAAGTTGTTAAGAGTGACAAGGGACAATACTCTCTCGAGAACAATCAGTTCGATATGACTTATGAAGGTTCGGGCTTTGAAGGTGGTACTATCATGACATTCGTTGAGATTGCTGACCTTTATGGTTTCTTCCCAGGCACACACAGTACTTTGGATGAGTTCTATCTTGACGGTAAGGCTGTTTCTTACGATAAGTCTAAGGTGGTTGACGCCAATGAAAATCCTAAGTATCGTTTGGAATTGTTTAATTGCTATGCTGCTACAAAGGATAATTGTGCATTTGGTGTCAAGGATGGTGATTTGATGCGAGAGCTGGGCTTTAATAAGTCTATGCGCGCTAAGTTTACTGTTCACAGTCTTTTCCCTGTACCACAGTGGTAAAAATAACGTACTACGTAAAAATATACGATTATGAAGAAAGTAAAATTGATATTTGCAACCATGCTTGCCTTATGTTTCTGTTTCGTGATGGCGGCATGTAGTGATGACGATAATGATGTTACTGAAATCTTCCATGTTGAGGGCACTGAGTTTGCCCTCAGCAACGAAGCTACTACAGGAACATTCTCGGTGACGGCATCCAGTAAACCGCTCGTTGTGGTCAGAGACAAGGATGACGCCGGTAAGAAAGTGGATGTCTCTTGGCTTACCTTGACAGAGGGTAGTGCAGAGGGAAATGTATATAACTATTCTTTCGCAGTGACAACAAACAAGAGCGAAAGTCCACGCAGCCTTCTCATCAAGGTGACACAGGGTACCAATATGAAGGAGATTTCTATCACTCAGGCTGGTGAACCTCTTGTTGTTCCTGAAGGAGAAATGGCTCACAATGCCAAGGAACTGGCAAGCATGATGTATGCCGGTATTAATCTGGGTAACCTGATGGAGGCACCTGGAGGTGAGGGCTCTTGGAGAAATGGTAAGGTTTCTGAGGAGTATATCAAGAGTTTGAAGAATGCTGGTTTCAATACCGTCCGTATTCCTTGCGCTTGGGCTGCCCACTTTACTCACCGTTCTACAGATCCAGCATACACCATTGATACCAATTGGCTTCATCGTGTAAAGAAAGTCATCAGCTGGTGTGTTCAGAATGATATGTATGTTATCCTCAATTGTCATTATGATAAGGATGGAGATACCGAAAAAGATGGCGGTTGGCTTGAAGACCATATCTTTGATGATTTGTTGGAGCCATCTATCATTGCAAGACAGAAGGCTATCTGGACTCAAGTGGCTTCTTACATGAAGGACTTTGATGAGCACCTCCTCTTTGCAGCCTGCAATGAGCCAGGTATGAACGAAACTTCTGGTAAGTCTGATATGTGGAAAGATAAATATGCTGTGGAGCGTGTGGTTAGATATGAGCAGACCATGATTGATGCGGTTCGTGCTACTGGTGGTAACAATGCTTCTCGTACCATCATTGTTCAGGGACTCGGCGCAGATATTTCAAATACTTGCACCTATATGGACAACCCTGATGAGACTGAGGTGGCAACATTCCCTACAGACAAGGTGCCAGACCGCCTGATGGTAGAGGTTCACTTCTATGAGCCATATCAGTTCTGCTTGCTGGATAATGATGGAAATGATGCATGGTCTAAGATGTACTATTACTGGGGCAAGGATAATAAACTTGCTGGCAGCAACCGTAATACTCCTGACAATTATGCCGAGGCATGGGTTGACGCTCAGATGGCTAAGATCAAGGCTAAGTTCGTAGACAAGGGTATCCCTGTTATCCTCGGTGAGTATGCCGCTACCTTCCGTACTTTAGGAGAAGGAGAGGATCAGGAATTGCACGATAAGTCTGTGGCTTACTTCGATGAATATGTTACCAAGGTAGCCAAGGACCATGGTTGTGTTCCATTCTACTGGGAGACTGGTGACGTGATTGATTGCACCAATGGCGTAGTGAAGAAACAGTATATCTTCGATGCCATCATGAAGGGTGCGAGCCAGGGTAAATACCCATGGTAAAAAACGAAATATTAAGTCTTTAGGTTTAATATAAAGTGTGTGGACGCATATCGGAGAATTTTTTTCTGATGTGCGTCCTTTTTTGTGCAAATATCGTATATCCTAACATAATATACCTATCCTTTTATCAAAAGTATACATTCACGCTACGGTTTTTTCGCTATCTTTGCAACATGATAACTTCAAAACCCGATAATACGTTAGATTGATATATGAAGAAGATAGTTATGATTATATTGGCTGCCGCTCATTTCGCTTGGGCTGGCGCACAGGTTAAACCAGTGGATGGCCGTATCTCGAAAATGAAACTCACGGCTACCGAACTGGCTCACTATATGGCTCCAGGAGTCAACCTGGGTAATACGATGGAGGCGTGCGACTGGAATGATGTCTTTACCAATCAGGCTGGACTGAAGTCGGAAACTTCATGGCAGAATGATAAGACTACTGAGAGCTATATCCGGAGCTTGAAACAGCAGGGATTCAACAGTCTTCGAATCCCTACATCCTGGGTGGCTGGGCATCTTACGGATAAGGAGAATATGACCATAGATCCTGTCTGGATGAAACGAATCAAGGAAATCGTAAACTATGGTCTCAATGCCGGTCTCTGTGTCATCATCAACGAACACTGGGATGGCGGATGGATGGAGCATGATGCCTTTACCAGCGGGGCGAATGTGGCAGAGCATAAGGAGATGTTCCGCAAGCTGTGGACGAATATAGCAAAGGAATTCAAGACGTATGACCAGCGGGTTCTCTTTGCTGCCCTCAACGAACCGGGAGTGGGAGGCGCCAGTCCGCAGGTTCAAGGCGACATGCTGGCTCCTGATAGTAAGGAGTTTGCCGACCGTCTCCTGGCATACGAACAGGTGTTTATCGATGCCGTCCGTGCTACCGGTAGTAATAATGCCAGCCGTGTGCTTATCGTACAGGCTCCAAAGACCGAGATTGATTTGGCTGCCAAGGATTCTTACGACATCACCCGTCTGAAGGATAAGGTGAAGAACCGTCTGATGGCAGAGGTTCATTTCTATGATCCTTATACCTTTACTCTGATGGAAAAGGATGCTGATTGGGGCAAGGTGGCTCTTTATTGGAAAGGACATGCGCCTGCCGATGACCAGGGACGAACCGTAAATACCATCTTTTATAATAATAAGAACGTGGATGCCTACCAGCATATCACCAATCAGGTGATGAAGATGAAACGTAAGTTTGTAGATCTGGGCTATCCGGTAGTCATCGGCGAATATGGTGCCAACCGTAAGGATGCTTCTCTCTTCGGTGGTAATCAGGAGAAGCATAATGAGAGTATGATGGCATGGTATGGTGCTGTGACTGCCGAAATGATGAAGGCAGGACTTATCCCATACGTCTGGGATATCAATGTGCAGCCTCTTCCTCACATGACCATCTTCGACAGAAAGAAGCAGGTTGTTTCCGACTCCTATATATTTAAAGGTGTGATGCAGGGAGCAGCCGAAGGGATGGAAGATTACCTGAAAATCTATCCGAAACCTTAGAAAAAAGCAGAAAAAGCAATAATAAATAAGCATAGTTTAGATTTATATGTAGAAAGGGCAAAAAAGTATCATGCTTTTTTGCCCTTATTTAGTATCTTTGCAACCGAAAATGAATCTTTAAACTGTAAACTTAATAAATAAATGAAGAAGATATTTGTTTTTTTGATGATGGCATTGGCTACATGCAATATCTCAGCGAAGTCGAACTTTGTGCAGGTGAAGGACGGACATTTCGTTCGTGATGGTAAACCTTATTATTATGTAGGTACCAATTTCTGGTATGGTGCCATCCTCGGTTCAGAAGGTCAGGGCGGCAACCGTGAGCGTCTCTGTAGGGAACTCGATAAGATGAAGGAGATGGGCATTGATAATCTCCGCATCCTGGTGGGCTCTGATGGAAAGCGAGGAGTGAAGACCAAGGTGGAGCCGACGCTGCAGGAAGCTCCGGGCGTTTATAACGATACGATTCTTGCAGGTCTTGACTATCTTCTGATGGAGATGGGCAAACGCAAGATGCTGGCCGTGCTCTATCTGAACAATTCCTGGGAATGGAGTGGCGGTTATGGCTATTACCTGGAGCAGGCTGGTTTGGGGCAGGCTCCCCGTCCTAACGAAGATGGATATCCTGCCTTCATGAACTTCGTTGCCAAATATGCATCCTGCGAAAAGGCGCATCAGCTTTTCTATGATTATGTGAAATTCATACTTACGAGAACCAACAGATATACAAAGAAGAAGTATAAGGATGACCCGGCTATCATGTCATGGCAGATAGGTAATGAGCCTCGTGCTTTCAGCAAAGAGCAGTTGCCTGCTTTCGAAAAGTGGCTGGGTGAAGCGAGCAAGTTGATCCGTTCGCTCGATAAGAATCATCTGATTTCTATCGGTAGCGAAGGTAAATGGGGATGTGAAGGTGAACTGAACTGTTGGGAACGGATCTGTGCCGACAAGAATGTGGATTATTGCAACATTCATCTTTGGCCATACAACTGGAGTTGGGCGAGAAAAGACCATTTGCAGGAAGATTTGGGAATCTCCTGCCAGAACACCAAGGAGTATATTGATGAACATCTTGAGGTATGCGGACGTATCAGGAAGCCATTGGTGATGGAGGAGTTCGGCTATCCTCGTGATGGTTTCTCTTTCTCAACTTCTTCTACAACAGAAGCACGTGATGGATATTATAAGTATGTGTTCAGTCTTGTTGGCGACAATGCTGCATCCGGCGGTTACTTTGCCGGTTGTAACTTCTGGGGATGGGGCGGCTTTGCCAATCCTAAGCATGAGCAGTGGCAGGTAGGTGATGACTACACCGGTGATCCTGCTCAGGAGGCGCAAGGTCTGAACTCCGTTTTCTCTACCGATAAATCTACATTGGATGTAGTAAAGACGCAGGTAGACAGAATGAAGAAGATTGGTAAGTAATAAGTTTGGTGAAATTGTTAGTTGTTTTAGGAGGGTGTGCCATCAGTTCATGGTGCACCCTTTTTTGGTTTGACTTTTTATAATAATACTTTTATGTTTTTTTTTCGTAAAAGAATTGCCATATTGCCATATAATTCGGTAACTGTTTGATTATGAGGATGTACCGGTATTGCAATAGCTTTTTAATTGCCATAATCAGCCATATATTGCCATAAAAATAGCGATGCTCAGGCGTTTTTGGTGTTCCCGAAATTGCGTCCCGACGTAGCATCTGGTACGTCCCGACGCAGTAACAGATGCGTCCCGACGCAGCGCCAGATACGTCGCGACGTAATTTTAGATACATCCTGCCTAGAATCAAGTGAGCCTCATTCGAACTCCAGATAAACTTCAGTAGTATAGAGTTATATTTTTGTTTGTTGAAAAGAAAAGAGAGGGTATGTGAATGCCCTCTCTTTTTGATTTTATCCGTTTCGAACATTGATTAAAGTTCAAGATATAATCCGTTATTCATTATAAGCCTTTTTCATTGCTTCCACTACTGTAGGGAGTGTCCACTGAGGAACAGTTCTGTCTTTCTCAGTGAAGATGCTCATCCAGTAGAAGGTCGCTACGCCGTAAGCCTTTGCCTGCTTTACGATGTCGGCTGCCTGGTCGGCAGCAGCCTGAATCTCGCTGGCAGAACTGTTTTTGCTGACACTCTTGCTTCCGTGAGTACCGTATTCACCGATGATGCAAGGAATGCCCTTGCTGATGAACTTATTGTTCAGGCGGGTGAACATATTCTTGATTTCATTGCTGCAGGAAGCATCCCACTTGCCTTTCTGGGCAAACCAATCCCATGGAGCATAGGTGTGAACTTCTACGGCGATATGTCCATCCACTTTGTCGGTAGGGATGACGAGGTTGTTCAATACGTCGTCACCATTAGCTGCAGCATAGGTATTGATGATGAG
>ERZ1023621.145-NODE-145-length-21500-cov-8.424621_pt1 | contig 21500 bp, 20 predicted proteins | sample MGYA00380330_ERZ1023621 | MGnify/ENA primary metagenome ERZ1023621 (study PRJEB33179, sample SAMN07448975) | human gut metagenome | biome: Human-gut; feature: Human associated habitat; material: Faeces | host: Homo sapiens | place: India: Bhopal | collected...
TGCGGCTAGGATAGAGATTATCATAGAGTGCCTTGCTCTCACGAAGGAACTCCGGAGAGAAGAGCAGGTTGAATTTCTTCACCCCCTTCTTGGCATACTTCAGATAGAGACTACGGGTATAACCCACAGGGATGGTACTCTTGATCACCATCACAGCATCAGGATTCACCTCCAATACCAGGTCGATGACCTCCTCCACATGCGAAGTATCGAAGTAATTCTTCACCGGGTCGTAGTTGGTAGGAGCAGCAATCACCACGAAATCCGCATCCTTGTAAGCTGCCTTGCCATCCAATGTTGCCACCAGATTCAGCGGCTTCTCTGCCAGATACTTCTCGATGTAATCATCCTGGATTGGAGAAATCCTCTTATTCAGTTTCTCCACCTTCTCAGGGACAACATCCACTGCACTTACATGATGATGCTGAGATAGCAAAGTTGCTATACTCAGACCTACGTAGCCTGTACCAGCTACTGCAACTTTAATGTTCTTAAAAGTATTCATATTGTTGAAAATAATATAGTTAGTTCAAAGCTATCAAACGATAGCAGCTATTTAAAAATTTAGTGTCTCATCCGATAAATCGCAGAATGCCAGAACGTAGAAAGGATACTCTCATCAAACACCATTCTGTGTTTCCACCTATTCACCCACAATCTCTTCGTCTTGACAATTCCATACGCAATTCTCTTTTCCATAGGAGGCACCTCATCCTGAAATTCAGGATGGAGAATATCTCCCAACACCCTATCTCTCAGTCTGACATTCTCCTTTTCCACAGGAAACATCTCCTTGGGATACCCCAGATACTCCACACAAATTCCATTCAAAGCATCAAGAAACAGATGCATCTTAGCCCGATGGGCAACATCCCTCACGAAGCCCCAGTCAATCTCATCAGAATGGCACTTCACAAACGTAGCCCAATCCAGCACATGCCTCAACGTCGTTTTTTCCGTAGCGAAATCAGTAGCCATGTGTCGGAGCAGATGAATAGAATAAAATCTGGTAGAAGGCAAGACCAATCCCAAAGCAGCCTCATCAGTACTATCCTTGGCGAGTTCCTCCAACAAATCATTAATCCAGATATTCACCTTATATGGCGATACATTAAGAACCGTAGCATGGTTCTCCACGGTACACTTCCCGAAAGCGAAGATAGAATGATGCTCATCATCGTATGAAATCTGAGCACCCTTCTCTTTGGCAACCACGCCATCGATAGCCTTCACCATCTCCTCGTCATGCCTTCCCTCCTTATCCATCAGGAAGATATCAATATCCCCACAAGGCCGGTGATTCGGTTTAGGATAGTGAAGAGAACAACCATAGCCCTTCATTACCATCATATAAAGCCCTTTACTGCCGATAAGTCGCCCCAAATCCTTGATTGTATTGACATAGAGTTCATACACCTGTTCCATGGTGTTCACCCTGCCAAACCACTCCAGCAGAATATGCTTAGAAGGACGAAGCTCTGCCGGCACCTTTTCCAAGGCATCAAAGGCAATAGCCAGCACACCTTGCTTCCGTGCCAGCCCAATCACCTCCTTCCAGTCTACGCTTCCTTCCCCCTTCCATTCCACAGAATTACCAAGCGCAATTCGCAATAAGTCCAATAAGATAACAGATGAGCTCATGTTATAACTATCTTTAAAGATTATCATAGTTTGCTATACAGGAAATTTCAACCTCATTAAACAGTTGGTTCATCATTAACAGACAAAATCTATCAGAATTAACTAATCGCTTCTGCTTTTCTCGCTATTCCCCAATCCAACAAATTTTGTCCTATCAGAGTCCAATTATGTTTTTGGTATTCCAACAAAATTGGTTGTGGGCAAGACCCACCTTTAATTAATTCAAGAGTATTCGTAAGAGTTCCTGAACCACCAATCAAATTTGGATAAATCTCACCCTTATCTTTTAAACCAGCTATAAAGCCATCAAAAGTTGGTTCTTTCTTTACCATATCCTCATTAACTATATAGCATTTCTTTGCTAATTCTCGATAATCATAGGTTTGACGAAACATATCATCATATTTGATTCCCTTCTTATAGTCAAAGTAAGGAAGTATTTCTTCAGCATTGTTTCTTAAAAAATCAAATGCACGTTTTTTACGAGCATCATTTGGCTTACCATGTGTCCAAATTTCAAATGAATCTATATAGTTTAAAGGCACTAAATTTTCAATTTCATGAACCTCCAATGGCAACAATTTATATTCATATACAGTGGAGTTAACTGAATGAATACAATTGTAATAAGTTCCTTTTTCCTCCGGAGGACAGCTAACATATTTTTTGTCGGTATCTATTATACTGATTACAATATGGTTAGCCTCTAGCTCATTATTAATAGTCCTAAACGTATTTTTTCCGCCTCCACCAAGTTCATGAAAGGCATATGAATAATTAGCATGTAGTTGACTAATATACCAATTCAAAACATGCTTGTAGAACAATGTATCATTCAGATCTTCTCCTATAAGATATGTTTTATTACTCACATCGATACGCAAGTAATAAGAATACAATTTCTGACAGATTTCCCGACCATGCTCATTACGGCAAGTTGGTTGCTCCTTAACAATCTCTATGTAAAATTTTAAGTCAGTAGGAATTCCAACAGTTGCAAAATTTTGAAATAAATCATTAAAAAATAACCCGATAATAGGATCTGCCCGGAAAATGTTTCTGAAATGCTTAATAGCAGCATAAGAGGCTGTTAATAAATGATTACCATCAACTACTTGCGTGGCCAAGTTATGTACAGCCTTATATATTCCTTTGAATAAAGGATTATTTTCTTCTACAATCAAAGAATCTGTAAGATAAAACAACATATTATAATAGTTTTAATCTTGTGGATCGAAAAATCCATAAGGCCAATCTTTCAATTGCCCTTGTTCTGTATAAGAAATTTGCTTAATGATAGTATTTTGCAGATTACTATCTTTAGAAAATAGAATGACATTGACATCATCTGGTTGGATTACCCCTTCTCTTATTCTTCGACCGATACGATTGATAATTGCTTGGCTATGAGTTTCCACAATAAGGGTAACACATTCATCAGCTTCTCGAGTTCTATCTACAGTTGCAATTAACGTATCCGCAACCTTTGCTTGCATGGCTGGATGTAAGTGAAGCTCAGGTTGTTCCATCAACAATATATTTTTATCAAATTCTCTAAATCTCAAGCGACCAATCAATGAAGAATTATTTTCCATCACGAAAGTTGTATGCCATAATTTAGAAATAACAGGTAACACTTGCGAATACCCATATCCAACGTCAGCCAAACTAAAATCTCCATTTATGGTTTTTATCCTTAGACTTTTCATTCCGGATTCCGAGGGAACATCAACGGTTACCTTCAATATACCAGAAACAAAATCATCAAAGCTTTTCTTTTCTTTTTCGGTCAATGAAGCAATAAACTCCAAAAGGTTATGACCGCTAGGATCCACCGTATCAACCTGTAAGCCTTGTATCCTATAGAATCTACCTGCTTCTGCACGCATTGGTGCAATATAATCGCACCGATGATAAAATGTTGCTATTTCATTATTTAAAGCAGCAATAATTGGGTTTATTTTTAATAATAAAAAATAATTATAGATTTCATTGAATAACGGAGTTTTAACAGTCCAATCTTTTACTTTTTTTTGCAGGGATGTAATTCCATTACCGCATTTTAAGATATGGAGGAAATGAGATTTTTCAAGATTTCCTGTTGAAAGTACGACTGCCAAACGTTGTGTATTGCGAAGTCGTTTATCGCATTGCTCTTTAAGAGTACTAATGAGTTTATTATATATTAGGCTATATCCACTAACATCATTATCACTGTTAGAGGATTTATTTGATGCAATAGATGGCAATATTCCAAATGCTGTATTAAAATTAAAGAATAATTTTTCTGGTGATTTGAAAGCCATTCCGTTGATAACAAAGTTTATATTGTCATTTCTGTCATCTACAGAAAGTACAAAAGAAACATTAACAGTTTGAATAGAAATTTTGGATATGAACGTACCTTTGCTATCCCCTTTTAGTTCAAAAGAAAAAGAACCTTCTTTCAATTCCGTACTATAAACATAGTTGCCTTGCCTAACATAAAAGCGTCTTGTATCTATAGATACGAGATCTCTATAAGTATATTCAAAACCAATTCCTTCATTTTCATCTGCGAATCTATTTTTAGCAGTTTTATAATCACCATAATCTACATAAGCAGAATCAAACCAAGAGATTGGCCCTCTCAATTTTTTATCTACAGACTGCGTAAAAAGAGGAAAACTTCTCAAAAAAGTACTTTTACCAGAACTGTTAGCTCCAAGTAAAATCATGATAGGTTTAAATTCTATTATCCCAGAATCATGAATACTTCTTAAATTTCGAATTCTTATATTTTCTATCATAACAAAAAAATAAAAGTTGTTTTGTATTGTTTTTAGGGCGAAGGACAGCTAAGCTCATTCCTTCACCTCCTCTACTTTTCAACATAGTAACATAAATGCATAGACTTAAAGTCATACATCACCATTTCAAAGTATTCCATTGTTACCATAATTCTGACATTGTAGAAATATGAAGAAAAGGACTACAACCTCTTGCACCAAAAGATTATCTAAGACCATCCAAAGATGTATCTCAATATTTTTGTTAGCAGCCCATCTTGTCTGACTTCAGGCTCAGAGTGATTAGTTTGGGCAACCGCATTCGCAAATTCACCAATATTAAATACGTTAACTATTATATCAAGAAGAGAAAAAATAGAATAGTAAAAAACAAACAGAAAAACAAACAAACAAATTGTATTAAAAAATGTGACACATTTTTCACCACAAGAAGAAACTATATTCAAATCGATAACAAATGTAACGATGCACGCTAATATATATGTTGTGACAACAATCCCAAGTACAACAGCAAAAATGGCACTGACCACTTCGAAATATGAGTGATTTTCTGTTACTTTTATGCATGCCATTCTCCCTACTAATTCTGTGCTACTGAATCCGATTATTAAAGCATAACCAGTTAATACAAAACCAATAATACTAGGAAATCCCGATATAATTATATCAGCAATTTTTGTCATTAACATAATTGGGTCATTTACACTACCAAAGTAATAAGCTAAGATAGATATAATCAAAGAGATGCCAGGTAAGATACATCCCTTCCCCAGTTTTCTTATAGGATAGGCAGAAAAGACACCACCCCATCCAGTACCATTTGCAGCCATAATCTAAAATAATGTAGATATCAGATTAAAAACCTTCTGAAAAATATTTTTGGAAGTAACCTTTTCCAAAATTTGAACCATTGGATAATTCTTAGTATTAACCTTTTTGACATGACGTCCTACCTTTCCTTGGGCTTTTGCAAAACCATTGTGTTTTGACAATTTTACAAGTGATGCCAAATACGTGTCATCATTCTTCAACGTTAAAGGACGTCCCTTTGAGCCTTCTGCTTTAGTTTTTATGCTACTAACATTATTTTGCTTAAATTGACGGTCAATAGCCATAGCAGTAATGTCATTAGTGTCATTATTTGAATAGCTAACCTCAATCTCAATAGAGTCAATAGAATCAAAATTAAAAATCTCATCCAGACCTTCTTGAGATGTCTCTTGTGTTATTTTTACTTCATCAAAGCCCAAAGAGTAACATACATCATTAAAAGCCTTGGTAAAAAAAGTTAGTATCTGACTCCAAGAAATTCCTCTTTTTGCAACTACAGCCATTCGATGATTCTTAGGGTAAAAATATATATCCCACTCCTTGGCATGAGGACAAATATTAGGATCTACATTAGGATGAAACAATTCATCTGTTTGCTCGTTGTACCAATCATCATTAGCATCCAATTGCGTATAATTTATCAAAGTACATTGGATAAGATCATTAGATTTGGCATATGAACGCAACTTCGTTTTTTTATCGGTTGCTGTAGCATACGCCGTTCCTAAATCCCTTATCTTATCAAACAACTGAATATAAAACTCAGGTTTATGCTTGTCAGCAGGATGTATAACAATATTGTAAAAACGTAATCTTATTTTTTTCTCTTTTTCTTTAGTCTCCATAATCATATCAGTTTATTTTAAATAAAAGAAAGCTTAGATTATCATCTAGCCATAAAGCAAAGTGAAGCCAAATATCTGGGGTTGTTTGCCTCCTCTCTCTTGGGGCAAGAGGAAGGCTTGGTAAGATGTGGCGACCTCCGCTAAAGGGAATCTAGGTGGTTTGAAGGATTTTACTTTCTTTCCTCCCTATACTTCACCAATGCCTCACTTAATATATGTAAGGCTCTTTGAAGATCCTTCTTTTTCAACACATAGGCTAGGCGGACCTGGTCTTTTCCTAAATCAGGATTAGAATAGAAACCAGCAGCTGGCGCCATCATCACCGTTTCACCAGTACAACCCTCTGGCGTCTCTGCATCCTTATAAACGAAATCAGTAAGACACCATGCACAAAAATCCTCGGCATTATCTACCGGGAGTTTGGCTACAGTATAGAAAGCACCCATAGGTACTGGCGTATAACAGCCAGGAATGCGATTGACACCATCAATAAGACATTTGCGACGCTCTACATACTCATCATATACATCACGAGAATATTGCTCGGTTCCCTCGATAGAGGCTTCAGCAACCAATTGTCCTATCAAAGGAGGACTTAGTCTTGCCTGACAGAACTTCATCACCGTCTTGCGAACACGCTCATTCTTGGTAATCAATGCTCCTATACGGATGCCACATTCAGAATATCGCTTAGATACAGAATCTATCAATACCACATTCTGCTCAATACCTTCAAGATGCATTGCAGATATATAAGGAGAACCCGTATAAATGAATTCACGATACACCTCATCAGAGAAGAGGTAGAGATTATACTTCTTTACCAGATCTCTAATCTGATTCATCTCCCTCTGGGTATAAAGATAACCCGTAGGATTATTCGGATTGCATATCAGTATTGCCTTGGTGCGCTCATTGATGAGTTCCTCAAACTTCTCCACCTTTGGAAGACAAAAGCCTTCTTCTATGGTAGTTGCCACTGTGCGAATCACGGCACCAGCCGAAACGGCGAAACTCATATAGTTTGCATAAGCCGGCTCTGGAACGATAATTTCATCACCAGGATTCAAACAACTCATAAAAGCAAAAAGCACCGCCTCCGAGCCGCCTGAAGTAATGATGATTTCATCAGCGTTGAGCTTAATCTGATAACGCTCATAATACCCCACAAGCGCCTGTCGTAAGGAACCATATCCCTGTGACGGACTATACTCCAAGGTAGTCCTATCTATATTTTTCAGGATATCAAGCGCCTTCTGTGGAGTCGGTAAATCAGGTTGTCCAATATTCAGACGATAAATCTTTACGCCTTTATCCTCGGCTTTATAAGCTAAAGGAGCCAATTTTCTGATAGGCGATTCTGGCATTTCGATGCCACGCTTTGATATTTGTAGTTTAGAATTTGTTACCATGTATATTAAATCATTGAAAACTATCGCATTTCACTTCCATCACTCCCATAAGCCCCATCCTTTGCTTCAAAGATAACGCTAGGTTCATATACCTCAACCGTATGCCATGCCCCTTTTGGAACCTGACAGGCATAAACTCCTTCCACGGGATTAAGATGAATTCTCTCAATTTCTTGATAAGAGACCTTTCTTATGGTATCCTCACCATCCTGTAGATACGATACCACCTCCTCATATATCACTTCATCCATTCTGCCACAAAGACAGATGACGCTCTCTGATGAGTTTGGATGGCGATGTATCGCCACTTCTGTACCAGGTAGCAGAGCATTGAGCATTCTCTGGCTTTGATCCTCAGCACTTGTACGAAGATCATAGTTCTGGCGCAAACGAGGATTCTCCTTTGCCTTGGCAAAAAGAGAATCCAAGAAATCCTTGTTTATTTCTAGCATATTTCCAAAAAGAAACAAAATCTTCTAATATCTGCGCAACACTACCTGGAATGCCTCAGCATAGTTGCATCCCCACTGGCTACCTCTTACGGCAGCTAAGCCCATGAGATACTCATTGCTTCTTGGATGAGGATACGGACGCATTACACCTCTATACATCGCCAATGCCTTGCATTTCGCTTCAGCACCCTCTTTGTCTACTTCAACATAGCAGTTAGGGCGGAAGAGATTCATTGCATCGTTGATAGCCCACTCAGTACAGCTAGGAACCTCCATATACCAGAACTCCTTCAATGGCTTTACGGTTGGCTGGCGCTGGAAGAGACGGACAGCCTCCTGACAAGCCATGGAAGTCATCAGGTGGTCATTGTTGGTATCGGCAGGATGATGCGTAATCACGATGTCAGGCTCACTCTCACGGATGGCACTCTCGATAAACTGTACCAGCTTCAAGTGGGGAACCGTATTCATCTCGATATTAGGGAAAGTAGCCTCATACTTCTTCTTCACACCCAGAAAGGCAGTACTCTCATTTGTATCACCCTCCAACTCGGCATCAGAAGGACGGAAAGCTCTAGCCTTCGCCTCAGTACACATGATAGCTACCTCTACTTCGTCGCCTTCATGCGACCATTTCCACATAGATGCACCAGCACCCAACACCTCATCATCAGGATGAGCTACTACTAATAAATATTTCATATTATTCTTCGTTTTATTTATTGTTATTTTTCATCATTCTCCGACTCAACACCGAAGCAATCCATCGATACAAACCATATCCCACGATAGCACCCAAAGTATTATGGAACACATCATCCAGTTCGCAGAGCCCTCTCTGCAGCCAAAGCTGCAAGCCCTCTATAGAACAGGAGATGACACATCCCAATAGCGCCACCTTCCACCATCTGTTCATTCTCCTAAAGCCACAAGCCAAGAAACCTACTGGGATGAATAGGATGCCATTGAGTAGTACCTCTACGAGACACATATCATCACCTTCACTGATAGCCTGATAGCTCCAAAACGGCATGAAGTTAGAATGAGGTTCTGGCAAGGTCTCCCGATATATCACCGTAGAACAAAAGATGATGAAGATACACTCAGCAAGCAAAGTTCCCATCACCATTCTCTTCACATCTATCCCTTTCATAACAATGAGTAGGATAGCTATAAGTAAACTCGTTATTACAAAAGAAAGGAAGAATACATAGTCAGGAATATTAGGATCAAAGAAACAAGAATATCCCTTGAATATATCTAAGTCCATCTTTTTCACTATTTTATCATCCTAAATCCCCTATTACTATTCACCTACCTCAGAATTAGTTCGAAATTCATTCTCATCTAATTTTGGAGCTCTAAACTGATCAGAAGGTCTAGCAAAACCTAAGACAAGCTTAATTGTTGTAAAAAAGATAATCCAATCAATACGAAGAGACCAATTTCTAACATAGTACAAATCAAATTCCGCCATTTCTCTGCGACTTTCTGACTCTCCCTCATGAATAGCCTCCCAACCTGTAATACCAGGACGCATTGACTGTCTCTCCTTCTGTTCTTCTTCTGTCATAACCAACATTTCTCGAGGAAGTAATGGTCGTGGTCCAATAAACGACATTTCGCCACATAAGATATTCCATATTTGGAACAACTCATCCATATTAGTTTTTCTAACTATTTTTCCCCAAGTTTTCAGTCGCATCTCATCAGGTAACAAGTTACCTTCAGCATCTCTCTCATTTGTCATAGAACGAAGCTTATACAAAGTGAAATGCTTATTCTTGTATCCAACTCTTACTTGTCTAAAAATTGGAGAAGACTCTGGAGAGAATGCTTTTACAAAAATCATACCTATTAAAAGTATCAGAAAACCTGGAATAAAAAGGACTACAGCTAATATTAAATCAAGAAGTCTTTTAATTATTTTACCCATAAATATTTCTTTCAAAAAAATTATACCATTATAAACTACTTGTTCTTTAGAATCTTTGAAATTTCCTCAATATAGATATTTGTCACAATGGTTCTATCAAACTCACGCTCCATTTTCTCACGAGCAGCCTTACCCATTGCTACTTTATCTTCATGTGGAAGTAATATGAATTTCTCCACGGCTGCTACCAACGAAGGTATATCACGTACGTTTGTTATATAACCAGTCTTGCCATCTTCAATACCCTCATATACGCCTGATATATTCGAACCTATACAAGGTCTTCCAGAAGCACTATGTTCCAAAACAACATTTGTCATACCTTCATAATAACTTGGATGAATAACTGCATGACATTCTTCTATAAAAGGACGCATATCAATCTGAACACCCATATATTTTAGAACACCTTGCTTTTCTAGCGAAGAAATTATTGGTTTATATTTATCATCATCGAAATCTCCAAAGATTCTGAACTCTGTATGTGGGTACTTTATTTTTATCGCTTTAGCACATTCAATGTATTCGTCAATTCCCTTAAACTTTACTATACGAGCGACAAAATTGAATATAATTTTTTTATCTGATGTTGGATATGGCTTAAATACAAAATCATTCAAATTAACACCAGATCCGGGAATATCTCTATAATGAATCTTGTTCTTGAGTAACTTATTTACATATTCTCGTTCCTGATGATTCTGATACATGATACATGAAGCAGCACCAAATCCAATTCGATATAACATATCAAGCATTTTACCTACATACCATTTGTAATTACTTGACTCTATTAACCCTGCATTATTTACAACGTAAGGAATCTTTCTCAAACGACAAGCAATACCACCATATATTGAACACTTTGTTGTATATGTCATTACAACATCAGGCTTTTCATTCTTAAGTATATGTAGATAGTTCTTTATCAACATTAAATCCTTCAATGGATTTGTTCCTCTTCGATCAATATCAAGATTTATAAATCTACAACCTCTTTCTGTGAAATAATCTATTTTTTTCCCATATGGACAAAGAAGTACCACCTCATATCCTAATTCTTTAAACTTGATGATTTTTTCACTTCGAAAATTATAGAAATTATTATCCTTATTTGAAATAAACAGAAGCTTTTTCATACATTCTTTTTATTGAAAAACATTTCATTTTATTTGAAATTATCCCAGTTCTTAATTACCTCATCCCAAGGACCACGGTCTTCCTTGTCATAGATATATACGCACTTCGCATCTTTAAAGTCACGTAACCATTCCGCAAGAGAGCACATACCTCCTTCTACTCGCTTTCCATAATCAATGACCTCACTCATAGAGGTAAAAGGTTCGAATTCTTTTCGATCAATAGGATCAATATATCCATTCTCCATTCCCTTAATCCATAAATAAGGTAAAGGCATTCCTGCAAATTTACAAGTAGGATTCCATGCTGAAGCTCTGAAATTAGTTTCCATAAAATAATAGGTTCCATCCTTATCTATCAAGAATTCTACTTCAAACACACCCTCAAAACCAATTTCCTCAAACATAGCCTGAAGCTTCGCCTCCATTTCCTTATTCTCAAACATCTTCACATCATGATAAGGACTATAGTATCCTTGAATAAGATACTTCCATCTCATCTCTGTGATGATCTGCATTTCTTTGCCTTTATTGATACAGTAACCCTCAAGAGCCATTTCATTCTGTTTATCAACAAAGTGCTGAATCATTATCAGCGGACTTTCTATCTTCAAAATAGCCTCCTTCAATTCGACCTCATTTTGACAGATATAAACATCACCCTTCCATGAACCAGAATTAGGTGAAATGTCTTTAGTAATGATTGGATACCACAAGTTTTCTGGAAGTTTATCTTCTTTACTAATAACATACGAATCCAACACATTAAAGCCATGTTTTTTTGCCAACTGCTGAATTTCATACTTATCCATAAACTCATTAATTCTTCCATTACGACCTGCATTATAAGTAATGAACTTATCTTTCCACTCATCATAATGTAAATCGAAATATCCTACAGACTTATCATCAGAAAACACAATGTATGGTTTTTTACCTGTTTCTTCTGCTAAATGACCATACTTTTCCATTAACAGATTAAATCCCGCTTCAACAGTTTCAACTCGATAAAGTTCAGAGATATACTTACTTTTAGTAGCAACCTCGTAACGACGTTTAACAGAAACATACACAGGATTGATTCCATTCTCACCCAAAGCACGAATCATATTCAATGGGTTATAATGCTCTAATGCAAATACGATACACAGATGACCGTTATACTGATTGTTCATATAAATATTATTTTATTTGTTTAAAATTACGTTAACTAAATAATCTATTTCTTTTTCTCCATATCTTTGGTCTATAGTGATAGGAATCACATATCTGCTTATCCAATACTCAAAACTATCATTTGGCTGTTCATCGCAAATGTAACTCCACCAGTGACCCTGAAAATGCTTAGCAGCAAAAAGTCGTTGGATACATTCATCCTCTTCTACGACTAAAGGATAAACCATTGGGATAGTATCTTCATCCATATACATAGTAGGATTTATTTTATTAAGACTACCCAACTGTTTATGAGCATAAGCAAAATTTGCTTTACGCTTATTACGATTATATTCATAATCCTCAGCATCCATCAAGGTATGTGTCAACCTAGACATTTTCATACAATCCTCAGAATCGATACGATGCTCATTTAAGCTGCGAGCTTCATATCCCTTGCCTTCACATCCATATTCAATTTTTTTCAACAAGAAAGCAGCTGTATCTGAGCTATAACACTGTAGATATTCATCTGTTAATAGATGAGCATTCTTTCCTACAACATAAGCACCATCCGGAGTTCCAACAAATTTTCGACACGAATAAACCATTAAAGCGCCTGCTATTGGCTTGCAAAAGAAAGCCTGTGCACAATCAACAATGGCATGTTGATACGGTCTCGCCAAATCTGCCATTCGCTCACTTGACATGATACCAAAGTAATTTACCAAAAGTACCGCATCATCCTCTCGTGCATAAATATCAAGAGGATTAAAATGATTATCAATATGATAATAAACGATTTCAACACTTTTCTTTTTTAATGTTTCACGAATAGAATCACACTGATAAATAGGAATCCAAATACGTTTACATCCAGTAATGCGAAATGCATGCCATATCGCCATTCTACCAGTATTTAAACGAGCAACATCTTTTTCTTGATGATACAATTCTCGACCTTTAGGAAGTTGAAGTTCCAAAAAAGACCCTATTTCCATCATATTATTATTTTCCGTTTTCATGAATTTTTATATTTCATTTTATACTCTGCACTCCTGTGTATCATTGAGTTTGTTTAATACGTAATCTTCTCCCTGTCTGTATCCAATACTGCAAGCACAACATTATTGAGTTAGGTATCCAATCTAAATTTAACACACACATTACACGATTTTATAACATAACTATAGTCCATATAATAAAAAAATTAAATATTAAACAAATTGTTATCAAATAAAGGCATAACAATTGTTTCCATATATCCATTAATAATGTCCATCCAACACATAACTAAAATATATCCTATAAACAAAACACCCTTGAGCTTATTTCCAAAGATATAATTTTTAGAGAATATTTTTTTATTACTCATAGCAATGCCTAAGAATATCAAAGGTATGAGATTTCGACCAATTCTTTCAAACGTACTATCAAAGACTATAAATGGCAAAGTAAGAGATATGTAAATTTGTGCTGTTAACAACGTTTTGAAAAACATATAAGACTTTGTCATCCGATTATCATGCTTAATAGCCCAATATACATATATAGCACCACAAGCATGAAATAGCCAATACATTAAATATCCTATACTGCTAAGACCAGTATTGCCTATGTTTCCAATTCTTGTATCAATATTGCCGTAATTATTTACAATGAAACCCAAAAATTGATTTACGTAACTTCCAACCAAATAATTAAGTACAAAAAGAATTACTACAAGACCACACAATTGTTTCTTTACACTAATTTTATCTAGAAATAAATCAACAAAAGCCAAAGGTATGTATATATATGCTACAGACTGAAAACCTGCAGCTATAATCATTACTAGAATAAAGCATAATCTATTTTTAAGATTTCTCACCAACAAAAATGGAAAAGCCGCTATAAGTAAAGACATCACTATGAAATTTCGGGTCTGCACGACATCAAGTGCAAAAGGAAATATAAGATACAAATAATAAAATGTATCGGGTCTAATACTATTACGCTTTACTGACCAATGAATAATCCAAAAGCAGAAAAATGTTATTAAGATTCTAAAAACAACAAAACTCATACCCATTTTATGAGCTGGGATTGCTAATAAATTCCATAACCATTCATGTTCGCCTTCTTCACTATTAAATCGGTTTAAATAAGCTCCATAATCTATATTACCGGTATTAAATGCTGACAAGAAAAAAGTTAACACCAAAAGTATTACAGATGCTTTTTTGTAGTTTCTATGTGTTGAAAAAATAATAGAAAACAACACAAGAATAATAGAAAATATGACTATCATCAGCTGTTAAATTGATTTATTGGAATCCAAAAGCCTTTAAAAGTACTACTTAAATAAGACATGAATTTCTTTCTATAATCGGAACTACTCACCATACGACTAAAATATGATAAAACACGAATCATATAAAGAGGAAATATCTGAAAAAAGTTTGCTTGTAGATATTGACGACAATAATATATTTCGCTCAAAGTTCCTTTTGTATATGAAAATGCTGCAGCAGTACTAGTACTACCACTATGGTTATGAATTACACTGCATTTCGGATAATATAAGACTTTAAACCCTGCATTCTTACATCTTTCCCCCATAATCAATTCTTCCTCAAACAGAAAAGTATGTTCATCCATCGGCATCGTTTGTTCAGCACATTCTTTACTTACCATAAAACAACATCCAGAAACATCATGAGCATACCTCTCTTCATTTTCATCTAAATCCAAACCATAGTATTCCTTCTCTACACTAGGCCACAAATGTCTAAGAGGTGTAGTCGCAAAGAACTTTTGCTTAAATTCAGTCTTACAATAACGAGTTATCTGTTGAGGTCGATCATGGTAAAGTATTTTTGGTCCAATAATACCTATATGTGAATCTTCCTTCATTCTGTTATAAAGAGCCTCGATGGTACCATTCATAAAGAGCACATCTGTATTGCAGATTATTACGGCATCACATCCGTCATCTAAAGCCATCTTAATACCAATATTATTACCTGCGGCATAACCTTTATTGATTTTACTCTCGAAAAAGACAATATTTTTCTTGTCCTTTATTCCCTGTAAAAGCAAATCGTCACATTTACGGGGAGAAGCATTATCAATAAGATAAAGTTTGTATGGTATACGAACATTACATGTTTCTATACTCTTAATACAATTAAAAGCATCTGACCATGTATTGTAATTCAACAAAACTATTCCTATCATATTTTTATTTAAAATTATTATTTATAAATGTTTCCCAAAAATGAGTTCTCTTTTCTTTTAGCACTATATCCTGAAATTGTTTAGCTTTATTAAAGTTCTGACGAGCTTGTGACAAAAGTTGGCCTAAAGAAATATTCTCTATAATTGACACAATTTCTTCGACATCCTTTTTCTTAAACAAAAAACCTCTATCAAGCAATTCTGGAATACCTGCGATATTCGAACCTAGACACAACAGACCTCTACTCATAGCTTCAACAACAGCTCTTGGGAGACCTTCTTGTAGTGAAGGCTGAATATAAATATCCATATCATCAAGGAATTCGAAAATATCATCATGCTTCATGGAGCCAACAAAATGAACCTGACTATCAACTCCTAAAGATTTTGAAAGTTTTAAAAGTTCATCATAGTTACCTTCACCAACTAAATAATACTCAAGTCTAAAGCCCTTCTTATTTAGCTCAGATAGAGCTTTTATTACGTATCTTTGACCTTTAACCTTTACGCCAACACCTCCAACGGTAACCATTTTCAGTGAAACACAATTGTCTAAAGAATTAATTTTATCAATTCTTTTTTTTAAAACCTCTTCACTCTGGGTAGCAATCTCTACATCGGAAACTCCTATAGTTACTCCTTTTGACGGATATATTTTCTGCAAATACTTTTCTGTTACATACATAACATATTTAGATTTACTTATATTCCATTTTACAGCCATAGTTAATGGCAAAGCTAATATTTTTCCTAATATATCATGATTCCAAAATGAAGCAAACGTACTACCTACACTTTCATATACATACGGAATATTATATTTTCGAGATAACTGAGCTGCAAAATTTCCTAACAAACCTTGTCGAGCAATTACAAAATCGTAATTGCGAATGATAGAATCAATATAATGATAATAATCATATATATTCTTGCAGTACAAATTAAAACTAGATATTGGCAAATCAGGGCATAAAATCTTTATGTCCGGTGAATTGATTTCTGTTAATCCACTCACATCCTCGACATCAATAATACGTTCGCAAATTGTCAACTCGCTACAAAAAGGAAAATACAGTTTGCGTAAAGTCGATTCAGTTAAATTTAGAGAATAGAACTTACCTGACTTTCGGAATATCATTCCAGAATATACAAATAATGCCTTCATTTCAATCTATAAATATTTTTAATTGTATTATCAAATATCACTTTCCAAGAGAATTTTTGTTTTGTAAAATTTCTCATATCTTCAACCATTTGATCCTTCTTTTCAATTCCATTATAAAAAGAAACTACTGATTGAATATCAATTGGGGAGTCAGTAGAAGGAACGTTGAATACGTATGGATAATTATCCGGAACCAGCAACTCCGTTCCTGCATAAAAGTAAGGTAAACCTATTGCGAAATACTCCTTTGTCTTTATTCCTGTTCCTTCTTTTCCTCCTACTCTATGAGGAGCAAGTGGGCCAATCCCTATATTACACATATTATAAATGTTTTGCAAATCTGCACCACTCTTATATCCATGCAAATGAACTAACTTTTGAAGATTTAATTTATTAACCAAATCAATGGTCTTCTCTGTCATTTTTCCAACAAGATGTAAATGAACATTAGAAGATTTAGTTAGTTGATAATAATCGTAGAGACCATATATAACTCTATCATACCCATGATAAATAGTTTCATTTGCAACAGAAATCATATGTAGTTCATCTTTATTTCCACAATAATGATGCGGCATATACTTTGAAAGATCAATACCTGTATCGATAGGCATAACATTAATTCCAAACAGTTTATTATTTTTGGTTTCCGTTAAACCATAATCAACATACTTTTTAAGTTTGTGCCCATTAATTTTTGTTGTATATACGATATACTTACCTTTTATTCCAATGGCTTTCATTTTTGGAAAATATCCATGAAAATCCATTAAAACCTTACCACATTGTTTTCTTAGCATTCTCAATACTTTTAAAAACGAAACATCTATAGCATCCCAACGTATATATGCCATATCATAATGATGTGAATGAAGATATTTCTCGCAGGCCGACATGAGATAAAATCTTCTCAAAACAGACAAGAGGGTAAGAGTTGGATATTTGTATTCAAAATCTATCTTATCATTTTTATAGATAAGAATACTTTCTTCTGAATATGCAGAATAGGTAACTTCATACCCCAACCCTTTAAAAGCTTCTATTTGACTTTTAATTTTTTTTGATATACCTATAGCTTCATTATACTTAGGATAATTAACACAGAAAAATATTTGTTTCATTGCCTTTTCTTTATAATTTTTGCAGGAATTCCTCCAACAATAACGTTGTCGGGAATGTCCTTATTAACAAATGCATTTGCGCCTATAATTACATTATCACCTATTGAAACTCCTAAGGTTATTGTAGCCTTAGCGCCAATCCATACATTATTTCCTATAGTCACAGGAGCTTTACTTAAGCCTTGCTGGTTCATTGGAATACTTATATCAGAATGATTATGAGTGTTGGTGAGTATAGAAACTCCATGACCTATCATAACATCATTTCCTATAAATAATCCTCCCTCACATTCTATATATGAATTTTCATTGATAGTAGTATGCCCACCTATAGATAATCGGTCTGGATGATAAATACATACATTTTGTTGTATTAAGCAATATTCACTATCAGTAAATTTTACGCCAAGTCTTTTTAAATACAAATATCTCCAAAAAAGTTGGGATTTACCAACTTTGTATTTACTTTTCTCATACTTTCGATTAACATACCATCTAGGTAACACATCTAGAAAAACAGAAATAAAACTAATGAACGAAATTACTTTATTCCACGTTTTTTGTCTATTTTTATATATTATAGAATTACTCATTCTTATTTGCCATTTTTTTTATTATTCTTGCAGGATTACCAGCACATACAGAATATGCAGGTAGAGATTTCGTAACAACACTATTTGCACCAACAATTGTACCTTCGCCAATAGATACACCAGGTAATATCGTTACTTTATCTCCTATCCTAACATTTTTACCTATAAGAACTGCCCCCCGAAATTAATTTTCGAACAGAAGAGATATGCCCCTTTCTTCCTATACCAACATTATTTCCAATAATGATTTGAGGAGAAAAGTAAAATTCACGCCATTTGGTTATTGCCGTAAGAACAATCCCTTCTAAAATTGAAGAATGGCAACCTATCGTAATACATTCTTTCCCTTGTATAACATTAGGAGTTTCAATCGTAGAACTATCCCCCACATATTTAAATCCATATAAATAATAACCGGATTTAATGTATGAATAAGCAGATTTAGCCAATCTACAAAATCTTATTGGAACGAAACGTGCAATAGTACTACCTAAGAAAGATAATATTCTTTTCATATTTTCGATTTTACTATATTAATAATACTTTTTCTTTCTCTTTTTTCTAATAAAATAAAAAATGTACCCAATGATAATAATACAAAAATTATTGTTATACCAAAAATGAATGAAACTATTGGTTCGGTAACGTAGTTCTGTATAGCATAGCCAGTAAGAATAACAAAACCAAATATTACAATAGCTGGCAAAAGGAAATTCAGAAGATAATCCTTTATTGAGAATCTTATCACATTATGAGTAACAAAGAGCCTAACAATATGAGCAATACAGAAAATCACAACATACACAGTTAATACTGCAACAGATGAAATACCACATTTCAACAAACCATATATCAAAGGTAGAGCCAGTAATGTAAAACCATCCACACATAAATGATACTTCCGAACAATATTAGCACCTTGCGCCAATGTTGTTAAAGGCATTCCTAAATTCTGTACAATGATAGAAAAAATAAGAATACGAGTAAACGGAATCATATATTCATGTACACTTCCTAACCACAGTTCCAATATTATAGGAGTATATATCAACAATGGTATCGAAAGAGCTGACATTAAATAAAATGTAATCTTATTGCTAAGATTAAATAATTCGTTTGTATATTGAAGATCATTTTTTGCTATAGATTTTATCATCGAAGGTCTCATAGCTGAGAAAAAACCAGATCCTAATGAGTTTATTGCATTTGAAACCTGATTACCAATAGCATAAGCAGCATTTGCAATAGGCCCAACGAAGACATTCAACATTAAGTTTAATCCTTGAGTATATCCCATATTAGCCAAAGAACCAAATAATGTCCAACCAGAAAAGTTTGCAATAGAAATAAGCATTTTCTTATTAACAGATAATTTCAATCGGACTTCCTGATATTTAAATCTACAGACGGAAAAACAAGTAATTGCATAAATAACACTTACTATAAACAATGATACTGAATATAATACAAGTTGATTCTCAGAGATAAAGAACAATACTATTATTGCAGAAAATTTAAGTATTGCATCCATTATACTCAACAATGCATATACTCCCATTTCTTCATGAGCAATTATAAGTGCCGGAAATGGATTTGTCATAATAGTAACAATAAAAGTCAACATAGAGAAAGTAAGTACACTTTCTGCTATGTTTATCTTTTCACTCGGAATCATCATCTTATTATGCAAGAACCACATTCCTCCATATTGAAGTATCAAAAATATTATAATAGAGATTACTATATAAATAACCATCATTGTAGAAAACGTTTCTTTTAACTTTTCTATATTTTGATGTTCCATCTCATAGGAGAAATATCTTTGTGATGCATTAGACAAGATGCTAGAAATAAATGACATACTTGTCACAACTCCTCCAATAGCATTATAAATACCATAATCCTCTACTCCCAAAACTCTTAATATGAGACGTACGGAGATAAGAGTAATTATCATTACGAAAAACATTCTCACATATAAAAAAGCTGCATTTTTCGCAATAGTCTTCTTATTACTTAATCCTGACATTTTATTTATTACCAATAATTTTATATAATATTAATGAGATTGTTCTTATAGAGTTTACAAAATACGTTAACGCAACACATCTATCGAACAAATCCGATGGACTAGATAACCTTCGTGGTGATACCGTTGTTCCCTACTTACTGATACACTCGAATACTTTCAGTAAAGAATCAGGAACAAGCCAAACTTATGAAATACTATATTGTCTTTTTCTTAGGAAAGATAGATGAGTTCAAGAATAGAGCGAAAAGTAGCTCATAAAAATGCCCTTATCCTCTCCCTCACCTATCTTATATTTTAATACTCTAAATTTTTCTTTAAAGTTCCTTCAGTTTCATTAAGTATAGAAAGCAGATACTTGCCATAGTCATTCTTCAACAGCGGCTGTGCATTCTCTCTCAACTGTTCTGCAGTAATCCAACCTTGTCGGTATGCGATTCCTTCCAAACAAGCCACCTTCAACCCCTGGCGTTTCTCCAAGACTTCAATAAAGGTAGATGCCTCTGAAAGGGAATCATGAGTTCCGGTATCAAGCCAGGCAAATCCTCTTGCCATAGTCTGTACCTTCAGTTCCTTATCTTTCAGGAACTCCTGGTTGACTGTTGTGATTTCCAACTCGCCACGAGCAGAAGGCTTGATATGCTTGGCTACTTCCACTACCTTATTAGGATAGAAGTATAAACCTACCACGGCATAGTTGCTCTTTGGATGCTCAGGCTTCTCCTCAATGCTCAGGCAATTGCCTTGTTCATCGAACTCTGCGACACCATATCGCTCAGGATCGCTGACACGATAACCGAAGACGGTTGCCTTGTCGTTCTGCTCTGCATCTACTACTGCCTGATGAAGCATTTGGTTCAATCCTGCACCATAGAAGATATTGTCGCCCAATACAAGGCAAGCGGAATCATTACCGATGAACTTCTCTCCGATAATGAATGCCTGTGCCAAACCATCTGGAGAAGGCTGCTCTGCATACTCGAACTTCACTCCAAACTGGCTACCATCGCCTAAAAGTCGTTTAAAACCTGGCAGGTCATATGGTGTTGAAATAATCAATATCTCACGGATACCTGCCAACATCAAAACCGAAATAGGATAATATATCATCGGTTTATCAAAGATTGGTATCAGCTGCTTGCTGATGCCTTTGGTGATGGGGTACAAGCGTGT
>ERZ1023621.158-NODE-158-length-20602-cov-10.989244_pt1 | contig 20602 bp, 15 predicted proteins | sample MGYA00380330_ERZ1023621 | MGnify/ENA primary metagenome ERZ1023621 (study PRJEB33179, sample SAMN07448975) | human gut metagenome | biome: Human-gut; feature: Human associated habitat; material: Faeces | host: Homo sapiens | place: India: Bhopal | collected...
GCAGAAGACGGCATACGAGATGACGTCGAGTCTCGTGGGCTCGGAGATGTGTATAGAGACAGCTTAAGCACATCGACCCCACAGTCCTTGAATACTCACCATCACAAGGTTATCTGTCGTATCGCCAAAAGCTTACAGGCTACTACAAGCGATTCAACATCAACGTGGACGCAGACGACATCATCATCACGGCTGGAGGTTCGGAGGCTGTGCTCTTCGCATTTATGTCGTGTCTTAACCCTGGCGACGAAATCATCATTCCTGAGCCTGCATACGCCAACTATATGGCTTTCGCCATCTCGGCTGGCGCAAAGATACGTACCATCGCAACCACAATTGAGGAGGGTTTCTCGCTGCCTAAGGTGGAGAAGTTTGAGGAGCTTATCAACGAGCACACACGCGCTATCCTAATATGCAACCCCAACAACCCTACCGGATATCTGTACACCCGCAGGGAGATGAACCAGATACGCGACCTCGTGAAGAAATACGACCTCTACCTCTTCTCTGACGAGGTTTACCGCGAGTATATCTATACAGGTTCGCCATACATCTCGGCTTGCCACTTGGAGGGTATCGAGCAGAACGTAATTCTTATCGACTCTGTTTCCAAGCGATACAGCGAGTGCGGTATACGTATTGGCGCCTTGATAACAAAGAATGCCGAGGTTAGAGCTGCCGTTATGAAGCTGTGCCAGGCACGTCTGTCGCCTCCTTTGTTGGGTCAGATTGTGGCAGAGGCTTCGCTCAACGCTCCCGAAGACTACTACCGCGACGTATACGAGGAGTATGTGGAACGACGCAAATGCCTTATCGACGGACTAAACCGCATTCCGGGTGTTTACTCGCCAATACCTATGGGCGCATTCTACACCGTGGCTAAGCTGCCAGTAGACGACAGCGAGAAGTTCTGCCGTTGGTGCCTTGAGGAATTCTCGTACGAAGGTGAGACCGTAATGATGGCTCCTGCCGCAGGCTTCTACACCACACCAGGCGTAGGACGCAATCAGGTGCGTATAGCATACGTGCTTAAGAAGGACGACCTTGAGCGTGCGCTTATCGTACTGCGCAAGGCTCTTGAGGCTTATCCGGGACGCGTGGACGACCTTAATGTGTAAATTGTAAATCATTATTTAAAAGAGGGTGTGTTGTTGCACACCCTCTTATAATATATAGAATAGTAATGTACTTCTATAATATATAGAAATGAACTTCCCACTTTTTATAGCCCGACGCATTTACGCCGACAATAACGACAACCGACAGCAGGTATCAAAACCTGCCATACGCATAGCTACGGCTGGAGTGGCTATAGGATTGGCGGTTATGATACTGAGCGTGTGTGTTGTGCTTGGATTCAAACATACCATACGCGACAAGGTGGCTGGATTTGGCAGCCATATACAAGTGGCCAACTTCTATACACAACAGTCGGCTACAACCGACGTGCCTATAGTGATTAACGACTCGCTGGTTAGAATCCTGCAACACACCCAAGGCATCAAGCATGTGCAACGCTTTGCCATGAAGCAGGGCATTCTGAAGACCGACAACGACTTCCTTGGCGTTATGTTCAAGGGTGTAGGACCCGACTTCGACACCACCTTTATTCATCAGAATATGGTGGAAGGCAGCATACCCAAGTTCTCAGACAAGTCGAGCACCAACCGCATCCTTATATCGAACACAATGGCTCAGAAGCTGCGCGTAAAGGCTGGCGACCGTATCTTTGCCTACTTTATAGGCGACGGCGGGGTGCGCACCAGAAGGTTCAATATCGTAGGCATCTACCAGACCAACCTTTCACAGTACGATAAGACAACGTGCTTCTGCGACATATACACGGCACAGAAGCTGAATGGATGGACAGAAGACCTGGCTACGGGAGCCGAATTGACAGTAAACAACTTTGACAGTCTGCGACATACTGCCGACATCCTTACACAACGCGTAAACCGTACGCAAGACCAATATGGCAACACATACTCGTCGAAGACCATACGCGAACTGTCGCCACAGATATTCTCTTGGCTCGACCTGCTCGACCTTAACGTGTGGATTATACTTGCCATCATGACTGCCGTGGCTGTGGTTACCATGATTAGCGGACTGCTTATCATCATCCTCGAACGCACAACGATGATTGGCATACTAAAGGCGTTAGGAGCACGCAACTCTACCGTGCGACACACCTTCCTGTGGTTTGCTGCATTCATCATAGGCAAGGGTCTGATTATTGGCGACGTAATTGCCTTGGCTATAATCATACTACAGAAGACAACAGGCATCGTAAAACTTGACCCCGTAACCTATTATGTGGACACGGTTCCGGTAGAGATAAACTGGCTATTCATTATAGCCCTCAATATCGCCACATTATTGATAGCCATGTTTGTGCTTATAGCACCAAGCTATCTTATATCGCATATACATCCGGCAAAGTCGATGCGCTATGAATAAAACCAAGGGGACATAAGAACACATTAAATAGTGCTTATGTCCCTTTATTGTTTAATATTGCCACAAAAATGTTCTACTTAGCTTATTGCACAGACAAATTTACAATGTGCATATGATTATATGCATAAAAAACACAGGTTATTACACCTTAATAGAAAATACAGCACAAAACTTTTGGGAATGTGCAAATAATGCTGTATCTTTGCACAAAATTTTGAAGATTGTGCAATGGAGCAAATACCCAGTTTCAACTCATATATTGAAGAGAGTATAATTAAGTTTTGGGATAAAGACGCCTTTACCGACTACAAGGGCGCCACACTACAATTCCACGATGTAGCCCGCAAGATAGAGAAGCTACACATATTGTTCGAGAACAGCGGCGTTAAACGAGGCGACAAGATAGCCTTGTGCGGACGCAACAGCAGCCATTGGGCTGTAGCGTTTCTCGCTACACTTACATATGGTGCAGTAGCTGTACCTGTGCAAAACGAGTTTACACCAGAACAAATTCACAACATCGTAAACCACAGCGAGTCTAAGCTGCTATTCGTTGGCGATGTGGTGAAGACGCAGATAAATCCCGACGAGATGCCGGATTTGGAAGGAATAATGTATCTTCCCGACTTCTCCATCGTTGTAGCACGAACCGAACAACTCGTCTTCGCACGCGAACATCTTAACGAAATGTTTGGAAAGAGATATCCAAAGTATTTCCGTAAGGAACACGTAAAATACTACAAGGAGCAGAGCCCGGAAGAGTTGGCTATGATCAACTATACAAGTGGCACAACCGGATTCTCTAAAGGCGTGATGCTACCCTACCGAGCATTGTGGGGCAATCTTGACCATATACTTAAAAACCTAGGTCCCAACGTCAAGTCGGGCAGCAATCTGGTAAGTATATTGCCTATGGCACACATGTACGGTCTTGCCGTAGAGTTTCTCTTCGGATTTATCAATGGTTGCCACATCTACTTCCTCAACCGCCTGCCGTCGCCTTCGCTCATAGCAGAGGCTTTTGCCGAGGTAAAGCCACGACTCATCGTTGCCGTACCACTTGTTATCGAGAAGATTATACGTCGCAAGGTGCTTGCCCAGGTGCAGACCAACCGCATGAAGCTGCTGCTTAACATGCCCGTGATAAGCAAGAAGATAAAGATGCACATACGCGACCGCATTATGGAAGCGTTCGGCGGAAATGCCTTCGAGATTATAGTAGGCGGAGCTCCGCTCAATCTTGGCATCGAACAGTTCCTCAATAGTGTGGGCGTGCCTGTAACTATAGGATATGGCACAACTGAGACTGCTCCGCTCATAACATTTGTCAACCACGACAAATACAAGATAGCATCTTGCGGACCTGTTGTGTCGCATATGGAAGTGAAGATTCTGAGCCCTGATCCGGAAAACATACCTGGCGAACTGATAACACGTGGCATGAACGTTATGCTGGGCTACTATAAGAACGAGGAAGCCACAAAGCAAGTTATTGACGAGGACGGATGGTTCCACACAGGCGACCTTGCCACTATGGCTCCAAGCGGACACATATATATAAAGGGACGTATAAAGAATATGCTGCTCGGAGCTAACGGACAGAATGTGTACCCAGAAGAAATTGAAGACAAACTGAACAACATGCCGCTCGTTGGCGAGAGCATCATCATACAACGCAACTCTAAGCTCGTGGCCCTTGTACACCCAGAAGCAGAAGACAAGGAAGACATGAACTTCGACGACGACGACATTAAGGGGATAATGGATGAAAATCTGAAAACGCTCAACGCTCAGTTGCCGCCATTCTGCAAGATTGCTGCTATAGAGATACAGAAGCAGGAATTTGAAAAGACGGCTAAGAAGAGCATAAAGAGATATCTTTACAAATAAAAACACCTCACATCTAAAACAAACAAAAAAGAATGGAAATACCAAGTTTTAATGCCTTATTAGAGAAGAGCATAATTGACAACTGGGACAAGGACGCTCTAACCGACTTTAAAGGCGCGACATTGCAATATCACGACGTGGCTCGCAAGATAGAGAAACTGCACATAATGTTCGAAAGCAGCGGCGTTGTGAAGGGAGACAAAATTGCATTATGCGGTCGCAATAGCGCAAGTTGGGCTGTGGCTTTCCTTGCTACACTCACATACGGAGCTGTGGCCGTGCCTATACTGCACGAGTTTACTGCCGACCAGATTCACAACATCGTAAACCACAGCGAGGCTAAATTGCTGTTTGTTGGTGACTATGTGGCTACTATCATCGATCAAACCAAGATGCCCGACCTTGAAGGCATCATCTACATACCCGACTACTCGCTCGTGGTATCGCGTACCGACAAGCTGACATATGCACGCGAACACCTCAACGAGATGTTTGGCAAGAAGTATCCCAAGTATTTCCGCAAGGAGCATGTGCACTATCATCACGAGCAGAGTCCAGAGGAACTGGCGCTTATCAACTATACAAGTGGCACAACCGGATTCTCTAAGGGCGTGATGATTCCTTACCGCGCATTGTGGAGCAACTACGACTTTGCCATGACGGTTATAGGAAAGAAGATAAAGAAGGGTGCCAACGTCATCAGCATATTGCCTATGGCACACATGTATGGTATGGCGTTCGAGTTCTTGTTCGAGTTCATATATGGCTGCCACGTGTTCTATCTCACACGTGTGCCTTCGCCTGCTATCATAGCTGCAGCATTTGCCGAGGTTAAGCCTGCCATCATTATTGCCGTGCCTCTTGTTATCGAGAAGATTATACGCAAGAAGGTATTCCCAAAGATACAGAACAACCGTATGCGCTTGCTCCTCAACATGCCTATCGTAAGCAAGAAGGTTAACGAGAAGATACGCCAACAGGTGGTTAACGCATTTGGCGGCAACTTCTACGAGATTATTGTTGGCGGAGCTGCATTCAACCAGGAGGTTGAACAGTTCCTCAAGCGCATCGATTTCCCTTATACAGTAGGCTATGGTGCCACAGAGTGTGCGCCTATTATCTGCTATGCCGACTATCAGGAGTTTGTTCCCGGCTCGTGCGGCAAGCCTGTTGTGCATATGGAGGTTAAGATCGATTCGCCCGACCCAGAGAATGTTCCAGGCGAGATTCTTGCACGTGGCCTTAACGTTATGCTTGGCTACTTCAAGAACGAGGAGGCTACTGCACAGACTCTTGATGAGGATGGATGGTATCATACAGGCGACCTTGGACTTATGGATGCAGACGGAAATGTATTCATTAAGGGACGCTCTAAGAACATGCTGCTTGGCGCTTCGGGACAGAACATATATCCAGAGGAGATTGAGGACAAACTAAACTCATTGGCTATGGTTAATGAGTGTGTGGTTGTACAGCGGGGCGAAAAGCTTGTAGGCTTGGTTCACCCCGACTACGACGAGGCTGCCACAATGCGCCTCAACGATGCCGACTTGGAGAATATTATGGAGCAAAACCGTCAGGAACTAAACGCTTCGCAGCCTCCTTACTGCCGATTGGCGGCAATAGAGATTGTGCGCGAGGAGTTTGAGAAAACTCCTAAGAAGAGTATCAAGAGATACTTGTACAAATAAAGCAATACAAGTTTAGCATGTAATCTGCATTCTGTCGCGTAAAACAACAAGACAAGAAACAAGAAGATTTGACTTGCTGGTTAAATGATAACAAAAAAATGTTGCAACCTCATTTGATATATGAGATTGCAACATTTTTTTTGTTTAATAAACTTTTGCTGATTCAAAAGTTTAGGAGTTATTTATAATATCAAACCTTATAATTACTCGAACATCACATTTCCAAAGAAGTCAGGACGATGGAAGTCGGGCTTTGGAATATCTATTGGGAAGAGCGAGAGGAAGTGAGGATGCGGCAACATGTCGCCACACTTGTACACATTTCCCCTTACATTCAATCCCTCGAACGACTGCAGGTCGTGGGCAAAGAAAGCTGTAGACGGAATTGCAAGACAAAGCTGCCATGTACGCTCGCCCTCGATATCTGTAAATGGAGCACGTCCCATAGAAGCCCAACGGTCTACGGTATCGAGTATGTCCTTAGTGGCACGTTTGCGGTCGTCGCGTCCCTTACCAAAACCTATGAGCAATGTGCCAGCCGCGTTGCATTCTATATTATAATAAGAACCATCGGCAACTGGCGAAAGGAAAAACTCGCAACACGAGTCTTCCCACACATTACCATCGTCGTGCGGAGCTACGGCACGCACACACTCCTCTGTAACACGATAGTTAACAAGCAATTGCTTGCCGTTGTGTGCAACGCGAACCTCCATCTTTGGCTTATAAGGATACTCGGCAGCCCAGCAATGGCTGTCAACTGTAACGAACTCAACCTGAGCCTCGTCCAACAAACAACAAATCTCAGCCGCTTCTACAGAGGCAGCTGAGATTCGTTTTATGTTTAATGCATTTTGCATATATTCTCGTTTATGAAGAATTGATTACATTGTGTTCTTCACACAAATAAAGAATTGATTAGAGGTTGTTCTTCTCGATATCCTTGAAGTAACGGTATGTTCCAACCTTGAGCTCCTCTGTAGCAGCCTCGTCAGCAACGATAATGCCATGCTGGTGGAGCTGAAGAACAGAGATTGTCCACATCTGTGTAACAGGACCCTCTACGGCAGCCTGAAGAGCGCGTGTCTTATTGTGACCATTACAAAGAATCATAACCTCACGTGCAGACATAACTGTTCCAACACCAACTGTAAGAGCAGTTGTAGGAACCTTCTTAACGTCGTTGTCGAAGAAACGAGAGTTGGCTACGATAGTGTCGGTTGTCAAAGTCTTCTGACGTGTACGTGATGTAAGTGAAGAACCCGGCTCATTGAAAGCGATATGGCCGTCAGGACCAATACCACCAATGAAAAGGTCGATACCGCCTACTTCCTCAATCATCTTCTCATAGTTAGCACACTCAGCCTCGAGATCCTCGGCGTTGCCGTTAAGGATATGGATGTTCTCCTTCGGGCAATCAACGTGGTCGAAGAAGTTCTTAGCCATAAATGAGTGGTAGCTCTCAGGATGAGACTCTGGCAAACCTACATACTCGTCCATGTTGAATGTGAGAACATTCTTGAACGATACACGACCCTCCTTGCAAGCCTCAGCCAAAGCACGGTACATACCGATAGGTGAAGAACCTGTAGGCAGACCAAGAACAAACTTGTGGTCTGGTGTAGGGTTAAACTTGTTGATACGCTCAATTACATGCTCAGCTGCCCACTTTGAGAGCTGGTCATAATCCTTTTCAATGATTAATCTCATAGTTATTATGTTTTAAAAAGTTTGCTGTTTTAAACCGAAGAACTGCTTAATGTTTTTCCATAATAAGTATACATAACATTTAATACGTAGTTTTGTATATATGTTGTAATATATATATTAAGGAGATTTTTCAGAAATGTGCTCCGACATCACGTCGGAGCACATTTTGTTTGATTGTTGTAGTAGTTGTAACTAAATAAGCAGTCATGAGTTAGTTGAAAATCGGTTTCTTTTGTCGATTTACCGCCGTTAAGCGGTCATGCTTTGTTTGTTTTATCATTGCAAAGTTAATCATTAAATCTTTAACTCCAAAGATAAATGATTAAAATCAAGTAACAATTTCACATTGTTAACTTTTCTGTAATAATTTGAAATTTATTATAATTTACATTTTTATACTAAACGGGTATATTTTCGTACAAAACACCCCCATTAGCAGATATTTTTTGTCTTTACTATCCTTTATTAACCGTCTACTTTGCCAAATTACGTACAAGCCGATTATTTATTGATTTTCAATAAGATACAAGAATACATCATTTCAAAACATCCACTTTTTTCATACTTTTATTTTACACATTTGACATCTTATATTATCTTTGCAAGCAGAAACTAAAAAAAACATAAAATACGAACATGAAACATCTTATTACACTTGCGTGTTTGTAAATACGCTCACCCCTATACGTATGCCCTAAACAATTTAAAATAAGCAATTTATTATTGCTTTTCAAAAAATATATATACTTTTGCATTGCTCATTTATAAATAAACAATATTCTATCAGGATAAAAAAATCGACATTATGAACTCTATGAACAATGTAGGCACAGACGGCTCTACTGCTTATACAGACAGTCGTCTACGCGAGCACCGTATATATAAGGTAACATTATATGGGGCAATAGTCAATGTGTTATTATGCGTTGCCAAACTCTTGGCTGGTATTTTTGGCAAGAGTTCGGCTATGATAGCCGATGGTGTGCACTCGCTTAGCGACCTTATTACCGACATCATCGTCATTGCCTTTGTGCGCATATCGAGCAAACCGCAAGACCGCGGACACGAATACGGCCACGGCAAGTATGAGACTCTTGCCACTACCATTATCGGACTGATGCTTCTCTTCGTTGGACTTGGTATTATGTGGAACAGTCTTGCGCAGATATGGGCTTGCATCCAGGGCGAACACCTCAAGTCGCCAGGATGGATAGCTCTTTGGGCTGCAATACTGTCTATAGTTGTCAAGGAGTTTCTGTTCCAGTACACACGTCGCGCCGGACACCAACTCCACTCGCAGGCCGTAATAGCCAACGCTTGGCATCATCGTAGCGACGCCCTCTCGTCTATAGGAACTGCTATTGGTATAGGCGGAGCCTTGTTGTTGGGCGAGCACTGGACGGTTCTCGACCCTATTGCCGCCTTCATAGTCAGCTTGCTCATCATACATGCGTCAATTGACCAATTGCGCCCAAGCCTTGGCGAACTTGTGGAAAACTCGCTTCCCGAAGAGATAGAAGACGAAATACGCCGCATTATACTCAAATGCCCAGGTGTTACCGACCCACATAACTTGCGCACAAGAAAGATTGGCAACCGCAAATCTATAGATGTGCATGTGCGCATGGACGGCAACATAAGCCTAAACGAAGCACACGACAAGACCAAAGACATTGAACATCACATCAAGAACGCTATAGGTCAGGACACTTTCGTAATGATACACGTGGAGCCTATCAAGCACCCAGAATGCCAATGAAACGCCACGCAATAGGCACTTTTACTATATATAATATTGTGGATATGACGGAAATTGTATAATTTTGTAATCTAAATATTATTTCGCCATAAATAAAGATTAATGAAAGAATTTGTAATATCAGAAGTAAAGGCCGAAACAGCTGTTCTCGTTGGCCTTATAACCAAAGACCAGGACGAAGCCAAGACCAAGGAATATCTGGACGAACTAGAGTTTCTTGCCGATACAGCTGGTGCCGTAACCGTTAAACGATTCACACAGCGTGTGGGCGGACCAAGCCAGGTTACATACGTGGGTTCGGGTAAACTCGAGGAAATAAAACAGTATATCGAGGACGAGGAAGAGGCCGAACGCCCAGTTGGTATGGTTATATTCGACGACGAGCTTTCGGCAAAACAGATACGCAATATAGAAAAAGAACTTGGCGTCAAGATTCTCGACCGTACATCGCTTATTCTCGACATATTTGCTATGCGAGCACAAACCGCAGCCGCCAAGACTCTGGTTGAGCTGGCACAATATAGATATATGCTTCCGCGTCTGCAACGTCTATGGACTCACCTTGAGAGACAAGGTGGTGGATCTGGTAGCGGTGGTGGAAAAGGTAGTGTGGGCTTGCGTGGACCAGGTGAGACTCAGTTAGAGATGGACCGCCGTATTATCCTCAACCGCATTACATTACTAAAGCAACGCCTTGTTGAGATAGACAAGCAAAAAACCACACAACGCAAAAACCGTGGTCGCCTTATTCGCGTGGCGCTTGTAGGATATACCAACGTGGGCAAGTCAACCATCATGAACCTATTATCAAAGAGCGAAGTATTTGCAGAGAACAAGCTCTTTGCCACACTTGACACTACCGTGCGCAAGGTTGTGGTAGAGAACCTACCCTTCCTCCTTGCCGACACAGTAGGATTTATACGCAAATTGCCTACCGATTTGGTTGACTCCTTCAAGTCTACCCTCGACGAGGTGCGCGAGGCAGACCTCTTGCTGCATGTTGTAGATATTTCTCATCCCGACTTTGAGGAACAAATAAATGTAGTGGAAAACACCTTGAAGGACCTTGGATGCGCCGACAAGCCTTCCATGATTGTGTTCAACAAGATTGACAACTACACTTGGACGGAGAAAGAGGAAGACGATCTTACACCTATGACCAAGGAGAACATAACGCTCGAGGAGCTTAAGCGCACTTGGATGGCACGTCTTAACGAGGACTGCCTATTCATATCGGCTAAGGAAAAGCAAAATATCGACGAATTCCGCGACACTATTTACAAAAAGGTGCGCGAGCTACACGTACAGAAATACCCCTACAACGATTTCCTCTACGACGTAATTGACGAGTAAAAAAATATATAAAACACATTATTATGGTATACAGGAACTTGACTGACAACGAAATCTCGGTCCTGCAAAACAACAACTGCTGGGCTGAAGATTGGCAGCGAATTAAGGTGAGTGACGGATTTAAACCCAATTATTTCCATCGTGTAATGTTCTATGGCGACATTAAACTTGGTGCTGTGGAAAAAACTGTGGAGGTGAGCAAGGGCTTCTGCAAGCACTCGGGCATTGTTAATGCCACCCTACGTAATGTAAGCATTGGCGACAACTGCCTTATCGAGAACATCTCGGGCTTTATAAACAACTATGCCATTGGCTCCGACTGCATCATAACTAACGTATGCACTATGGAGACTACCGAAGGAGCAACATACGGCGAGGGCAACCTTATATCTGTACTTAACGAGGTGGGCGACGGCAACCTTATTGTGTATCATGGAATGACAAGCCAAACTGCATCGTTCATGGTCAAGCACTTCCAGAACCGACCGCTTAAGGATGCCATCCGACGCCTTATACGCGAGGAGATTCAGCGCACATCGCCTGAGACTGCAACCGTTGGCAACAACGTGAAAATTGTCAATACCAAGGAGATTACAAATACCATAATATACGACGACTGCGAGATTTCGGGAGCTGCACGCCTTAGCGACTGTACCATCATGAGCAACCCTAATGCCAATGTGTACATAGGCACAGGCGTTATATGCGAGAACTCTATCATAAGCGACGGCACATCCATCATCAACAGCGTTAAGATGCAGGATTGCTTCGTGGGCGAGACATGCAAGATTAGCAACGGATTTACGGCATCAAACAGCGTGTTCTTTGCCAACTCGTATATGTCTAACGGCGAGGCTTGCGCAGCATTCTGTGGCCCGTTCACGGCTTCACACCATAAGAGTTCGCTGCTTATAGGTGGCGAGTTCTCATTTTATAATGCTGGTTCTGCCACCAACTTCTCCAACCATGCCTATAAGATGGGACCTATGCACTACGGCACACTTGAGCGTGGATCGAAGACTGCAAGTGGAGCCTACATTCTTATGCCTGCCAACATAGGCGCCTTCTCGGTGTGCTTTGGCAAACTGATGTACCATCCCGACACACGCTCGCTGCCTTTCTCTTATCTCATAGCCTACAACGACACCATGTATCTGGTGCCTGGACGCAACCTAACAACCGTAGGTCTATACCGCGACATTCGCAAATGGCCTAAGCGCGACATGCGACCAGCTGGAGCTAAGAAGAGTATTGTCAACTTCGACTGGCTGTCGCCTTTTACCGTCGGAGAGATTTTGAGAGGAAAGAAAATTCTTGAAGACTTGCGCGAGGCTTCGGGCGAGGATGTTTCTACATACAACTATCACGAGTATGTTATCAAAAACTCTTCGCTACGCAAGGGCATAAAATACTACGACATTGCCCTACGCATATATATGGGAGCTGTGCTAAAGCGCCACGCTCCTGTTGAACCTACTACTGAGATTGGCACAGGTGGATGGACCGACCTCTCGGGTCTACTTATGCCCGAATCTGAAGAACAGCGTCTTATAGACGACATCCTTTCTGGCGAAATAGAGACTACACAGCAGCTTACCGAGCGCTTTGAGGAAATACACAACAACTATTCGGAGTATCGTTGGGCTTGGTCCTATCGCATGATTCTCGACTATTATGGATTCGATACTCTTACCGAGGAGAATGTGGAACGTGTAAAACAAGACTACATCACGGCTCGCCGTGCATGGATAGCCGAAATTAAGAAGGATGCCACCAAAGAGTATCGACTGGGCGATGTGGACGAGGAGGTGTTCACAAGCTTTATCGAACAACTCGACAAGGAGGTTGACTTTGAGAACCAGAAGCTATATATGTAGCGCGTCACTTGCAAGTGAACCCTCTCTAAGAATATAATCAAAAACAACAGAATAATGAAGTTCAAATCGTTAATCATTTCAGCCTTCCTTACATTAGGATTTGGCTTGCAGGCCTCGGCTTATAACTACGAGACTGTTAAGGGCGACCCGATGCAGACACGTATCTATACTCTGCCCAACGGACTGAAGGTATATCTATCGGTCAACAAGGAGAAGCCACGTATCCAGACCTATATAGCTGTGCGCACTGGATCGCGCAACGACCCTGCCGAAACTACAGGTCTTGCCCACTATCTTGAGCATCTTATGTTCAAGGGTACTCATACCTTCGGCACTTCCGACTATGATAAGGAGAAGCCTTACCTGGATGACATCGAACGTAGATACGAGCACTACCGCACAGTAACCGACCCTGCCGTACGCCGACAGCTATATCACGAAATCGACTCGGTATCGCAGATAGCAGCACGCTATTTTATTCCTAACGAGTACGATAAGCTTATGTCGTCTATCGGAGCCAATGGTACCAATGCCTACACCAGCAATGACGTTACATGTTATGTTGAGAACATTCCTTCGAACGAGGTTGACAATTGGGCACGCATTCAGGGCGACCGCTTCCAGAATATGGTTATACGCGGCTTCCATACCGAGCTCGAGGCTGTATACGAGGAATTCAACATCTCGCTTACTAACGACACCCGCAAGGAGTTTGCAGCAATTGGCAAAATGCTCTTCCCTACTCACCCGTATGGCACACAGACAACAATAGGTACTCAGGACCATCTTAAGAACCCTTCTATCACCAACATCAAGAACTACTTTAAGCACTACTATGTGCCCAACAATGTGGCTATATGTATGGCTGGTGATTTTGATCCCGATAAGGTTATAGCTACCATAGACCGCTATTTTGGATCGTGGAAAAAGAGTGATAATGTTGTTTATCCGCAGTTCCCAGTTCAGAAGGACCTTACATCTCCAGTAAGCGCAACAGTTATAGGCAAAGAAGCCGAGAACATTATGATGGCTTGGAAGATGAGTGGTGCTGCCGAGTTGCAGAACGATACACTTTCTGTAATATCTCAAATTCTTAGCAACGGCAAGGCAGGTTTGTTCGATATCGACATTAACCAACCTATGCGTTGCCAGGGTGCGCAGGCATTCAACTACGACATGCGCGACTACTCACAGTTCATTGTCTTTGGCATGCCTAACGAGGGTCAGTCGCTCGACGATGTAAAGAACCTTATACTTGCCGAGATAGAGAAGCTGAAGAATGGTGAGTTTAGCGACAAGCTTCTGCCTGCTATCATCAACAATATGAAGCTCGACCATCTGCACGCACTTGATGATAATGAAAGTCGTGCCGATAAATTTGTCAACGCATTCATTAATGGACGCGACTGGCAGGTAGAGGTACAGAAATACGACCGTCTTGCTGGTATGACCAAGCAGCAGATTGTTGATTTTGCACGTCGTCACTTTACTGATGGCTATGCCATTGTGTACAAGAAGCAGGGCGAGGATGCGTCGCAGAAGAAGATTGACAAGCCTGCCATTACAGCTATTCCTACCAACCGCGATATGCAAAGCGCATTCGTCAAGGAGATTAAGGAATCGAAAGTGGAGCCTATACAGCCTCGCTTCCTCGATTTTAACAATGATTTTGCCCAGCTTAAGACAAAACGCGGCCTGCCTGTATACTATATACAGAACAAGCAGAACCAGCTGTTCGACCTTAACTACTACTTCGAGTTTGGCGAAGAGTCGAACAAGTGGCTACCGTTTGCCAAGAACTACTTCGACTATCTTGGTACCGACAAGCTTTCGGCTCAGGAGGTTCAGGAGCGTTTCTACGGTTTGGCATGCAACTACGGTATATTTGTTGGCACCAACACCTTGCGCATCAACCTTAATGGCTTGGGCGAGAACATGACCGAGGCTATGAAACTTATGGAGCAGGTTATCAACAACGCCAAGATTGACAACGATGCCTACAAGAAGTATGTTGAGCAAGAGCTTAAGTCACGCCGCGACAACAAGCTTAGCCAGAAGTCTAACTTCCGTGCTCTGCAAGCATATGGCCAGTATGGAGCCTATAATCCAGTGCGCAACATACCCGACAGCGCCGAGCTTGTATCTGTAAACCCACAGAAGCTTATTGATATGGTGGCCAACCTTAAGAACTACAAGCATAGCGTGCTGTATTATGGTCCGCTTGCCGAGAAGCAGCTCATAGCAACCATCGACAAGAACCACGCCATTGCCAAGAAACTTAAGGATGTGCCTGCTGGCAAGCCTTACACCAAAGAGCAAACGCCAAAGAACGAGATATGGATTGCGCCGTATGATGCTAAGAACATATATATGATTCAGTATCACAACGAGAACCAGATGTGGAATCCTGAGGATGAGGCTAAGGTTCAAGTATTCAACGAGTACTTTGGTGGCGGTATGAATGGTGTGGTATTCCAAGAGCTTCGCGAGAGTCGCGGTTTAGCCTATAGCGCCTTCGCCGACTTCTCTACCCCAGTACGCAAGAATGACTCAAACTATGCATATACTTATATCATCTCACAGAACGACAAGATGATGGACTGCATACACGTGTTCAACAATATTCTTGACACTCTGCCGCAGACACCAGCCGCATTCGAGCTTGCCAAGCAAGCCACTATGAAGCGCATAGCATCTCAGCGCATCACCAAGACAGGCATTATCTACTCGTACTTGTCTGCCAAGCAGCGTGGCATCGACTACGATATTCGCCGTAAGGTATACGCAACTCTGCCTTCGCTCACACTTGAGGATATAGTTAAGTTTGAGCACGACAACATGGCAAAGAAGCCTTGGCGCTACCTTATCCTTGGCGACGAGAAGAACCTCGACATCAAGTCGCTCGAAAAGATTGCACCTATCAAACGTGTATCTACAGACGAAATATTTGGATACTAACAAGCAAGTAGTGCATATAATAATTATGCCTTTCATCGTCCCCTTCACTTTATAAGGTAGAGTGAGGGGGACGATTTTATTATACACAATACTGAAATACAATATTTTCACAAGGAATACTTGTACAATTCAAGTTTTTACTATATATTTGCAACATAGAACATACATACTATGCGAATTATATCTCACCGAAAACTCCGAGACTTCTATGAGTCAAAAGGGAGAGAAGACTCCAAAATAGCTTTAGAAAGATGGTATCAAATAGCAGAGGAAGCCGAATGGAAAAACTTTTCAGACATAAGGGTAGATTTTCCTAATGCTGATTATGTTGGCAACCAACACTATGTATTCAACATCAAAGGCAATAACTACCGACTAATAGTCGTCATCAAATTTACAATTAACCGTATATTTATTCGCTTTGTTGGCACTCATAAAGAATACGACAAGATTTACTGTTCAAATATATAAAACAATAGAGTATGGATAATATAACAAAAGAACAATACGAGTTCGCACTAAACCGAATAGAAGAACTCCTGCCGTTGGTTACTGACGAAACTCCTACCAACGACAAATATGCTATTGAACTAACTTTAATGTCAGACATAGTTGAAGAATACGAAAAGAAATACTACCCTATCGGCAAACCTTCAGTAGCAGAACTAATTGAAGATTCGCTTGAAGAAAAGAAGATGTCGCAAAAACAATTAGCAACAGAAATAGGTATAAGTCCTTCACGTATTAACGACTACATTAGTGGACGAGCAGAACCAACACTCAAAATTGCCCGTCTTCTATGTCGAGCACTTAATATTACACCTGCTGCAATGATGCAGTTTTAATAATCCTATATCTCCTACAACATTTTGTTTTTAAGTGACAATCTGCCATTTTAAAGACAAACACAGTATAACTCATTGAGTATCAGCAGTATTATAGGCTGACACATTGCTTTCAATAAAGGGCAATGTGCCAGCCTATATACAATATTAGGGGCGAGAAATGACAGCTGAGAGATGGGAGCCTTTACTCACCAGTCTTAATTTCGTTTATCTGTTTCAGTATTCCGTTGAGTCGGCGGTGCGAGTCGACAAGATGCCATATACCAAAAACAGAGCCAATAACCAAGCCGGTAGCTGCTCCACCGAAAAAGCCAAAGCGCATATCCGGATTCATATCACGACTTGCATAGTAGACAAACCCCACAATCCAGAACAGCACAAACGGAATGCCGAACTTAAGCCAATTGATAGAAAAGCGCTTGTAGTCGTTGATGCGCTTTGCCACAACAAGCAAGTCGCCCGTCAACAGACTCTCCTTCATCAACCGCCTAATCGACCACACCGTAGCCACAACACACGTTATAAAAAAGGCGATGGTCAAAAGTATAAACCATATCGGCAAATGCCATACAGGCTGCATAGAATAAAACACAAACGTGCCAACAATAGCACACCCTATGGTTACAAATATGGAGCGGCGCTCCTTGCTAATCTCTTTGTTCATAGCCCGTCGCATCAGACGCTCGTTTACAATCTGTTGCCCACTGAGCAGGGAGCGCAACTGGTTCATGTCCTGTCGCATCAATTCCAACTCGTCAATATATTTTGCGTTTGTTTCCATAATATTCATTTTTTAGTTTTAATACCTTAACAATCGATCATTAATCATTAAACGTCAATTTATTCATTCATCTTCTTCATCTGCTCTCTTATTCGCACCAGGCGCACCGACACATTCTTAGTCGATATACCGAGAATCTGCCCAATCTCCTCATACGGCAAATCCTCCAGCCACAACAGAACAATAGCGCGGTCGAAAGGTTGCAACTTGCAGATACGCCGGTGCAGTTGGTCGGCACGCAGGGCACGCTCCTCGGCAGGGTCGAAGAGGTTGACATCCATTGTTAGCGGAATGGTGTTGCGTAGCCGCTTTTTGCGGTCGAGCGAGATACACGTGTTAAGAGCCACGCGGTATATCCACCCACGCAAGGCACCATCATTGCCCGAAAACGACGACAGTCCCTTCCAAATGTTTATCAGCGTCTCTTGAAAAAGATCGGCAACCTCGTCTTCATCCTTAGAGAACATATAACACACCGTGTAAATAGTGTCCTTATTGCTACGCACAAGGCGTTCAAAGCTTTCTTGTTTTTTCTCCATCTTGTTTTAATTGTTTCTTAAACTTACACTATAATAACGCTGAAACTTGAAGAATACTACATTGCATGGTAAAAATATTTGAATAGTCAGATATTTGGTGTGATACAAACTGAGATTTATCGGGGAGGCCGGCGGTCTGATGTTCGTATAATGAACGTATAATATATGGTTCGTGTAATGTACGTATAATGTTTCTATCGTGTAATGAGCGTTAATGTTTCTATCGTATAATAGACGTTAATGGGCTGTGCTCGGACGTCGCCAAAGGCGGCGAATTATGCTTAACCACGGGTGACTGAAAGGAACCCGAGGAATAGCGTCCCCCACCCCATCCTTCCTCTTGTTCTTATGTTCTCTTGTCTTATAATATCAACAAGTCCACTCGTCCTATCTTCTCCACAATAAAACTGCTATTTACCCATCCGTTCCCCCTTATTCCAGATGAACCCAATATTTTTAGGAGGTGTTACAGAATAAAGGTAACGATATTACAGAGTAGAGGTAACGGCATTACAGAGTAGCGATAACGGCATTATAAAATAGAAGTAACGACATTAAAGAGCCTCGTCTGCCAACCTGGTAAGCCTCTGCCCGCAACCCTATAAAGAAGGCTGGCAGATAGCCATGCCCTATTGGCAAATAGGCTGGCACATTGGCACCTTTTGCCAGCAATCTAGCAGCCACTTTAAACACTGATTATCAACGTATTACACCACCAAGACGGATAAAATGGCAGATTATCACTTAAAAACAAAATCTTTATTCAACAATAATAAAGTCAACAATTATTTTGCATTGTCTTCAATGTTTAGTAACTTTGTGGCACAGAATTATCAATCATTTCTAAACCAAATAACATTATGGCATCTACACCAGATTTCAAGTATGCTCCTATGTTCCAGTTGGGCAAGGACACTACTGAGTATCGTCTGCTTAGCAAAGAAGGCGTAAGCACCGGTGAGTTTGAAGGCAAGACTATCCTTAAGGTTTCTAAGGAAGCTCTTACATTACTTGCACAGCAAGCTTTCCATGACGTTGAGTTTATGCTCCGTCGTGAACACAACCTTCAGGTGGCTAAAATCCTCTCTGACCCTGAGGCTTCAGAGAACGACAAGTATGTGGCATTGCAGTTCCTTCGCAACGCCGAGACTGCATGCAAGGGTATCCTTCCTTTCTGCCAGGACACTGGTACAGCTATTATACATGGCGAGAAGGGACAGCGCGTATGGACCGACTTCGAGGACGAGGAGGCTTTGTCGCGTGGCGTATACAACACATTCACCGAAGACAATCTGCGCTACTCGCAGAACGCTCCTCTCAACATGTACGACGAGGTTAACACACGCTGCAACCTACCTGCACAGATTGACATTGAGGCTGTCGAGGGCGACGAATATCGCTTTGTAATGGTAGCCAAGGGTGGCGGCTCGGCCAACAAGACATACTTCTACCCTATGACCAAGGCTACAATCCAGAACGAGGGCACTCTGTTGCCATTCCTCGTTGAGAAGATGAAGAGCCTCGGTACAGCGGCTTGTCCTCCTTACCACATCGCTTTCGTTATCGGTGGTACTTCGGCCGAGAAGAACCTCTTGACCGTTAAACTCGCTTCTATCAAGTATTACGACGCTCTACCTACTACTGGCGATGAGACTGGACGTGCTTTCCGCGACATCGATCTCGAGGAGAAGTTGCTTAAGGAGGCTCATAAGATTGGCTTGGGAGCACAGTTTGGCGGCAAGTATCTTGCTCACGACATCCGCGTAATACGCTTGCCACGCCACGGAGCAAGCTGCCCAATAGGTATGGGTGTTAGCTGCTCTGCCGACCGCAATATCAAGGCTAAGATTACTAAAGACGGTATCTTCTTGGAGAAGATGGACTCTAATCCTTCTGAACTTATTCCTGAGGAGCTTCGTCGTCCAGGCGAGGGCACTAAGGGCATTGAGATTGATCTCGACAAGGGCATCGACGCTGTACGTGCAGAGCTGTCTAAGTATCCTGTAAGCACACGCGTAAACCTCAAGGGTACCATCATCGTGGCTCGCGATATTGCTCACGCCAAGCTTAAGGCTCGTCTTGACGCTGGCGAGGAAATGCCTGCCTACTTCAAGAATCATCCTATACTCTATGCTGGACCTGCCAAGACTCCAGAGGGTTATCCTTGCGGATCAATGGGCCCGACAACTGCCAACCGTATGGACCCGTACGTAGACGAGTTCCAGGATCATGGTGCTTCGCTTGTGATGATTGCCAAGGGCAACCGTTCGCAGGTGGTAACAGACGCTTGCAAGAAGCATGGCGGCTTCTATCTCGGCACTATCGGTGGCGTGGCTGCCGTTCTGTCGAAGAGCTCTATCAAGAGTATCGAGTGTGTAGAATATCCTGAACTGGGTATGGAGGCTATCTGGAAGATCACAGTTGAAGACTTCCCTGCATTCATCCTCGTTGATGACAAGGGCAACGATTTCTTCCAGCAACTCAAGCCTTGGTGCCCTAACTGCAAGTAACGTATATACAACTTTGCCAAGTAGTATATACTAAATCACAAAGTAGTATATACTAAATGGCAAAGTAATATATATTAAAAGTCAAAGTAATACAATATACTTGGCAAAGTAATACAATATACTTGGCAAAGTAATACAATATACTTGGCAAAGTAATATATATTAAATGGCTAAGTATACCTGTTGGCGGAATTAATTTAGTGCATACTTAATTCTGCCAATTGGCTTG
>ERZ1023621.161-NODE-161-length-20494-cov-40.025197_pt1 | contig 20494 bp, 21 predicted proteins | sample MGYA00380330_ERZ1023621 | MGnify/ENA primary metagenome ERZ1023621 (study PRJEB33179, sample SAMN07448975) | human gut metagenome | biome: Human-gut; feature: Human associated habitat; material: Faeces | host: Homo sapiens | place: India: Bhopal | collected...
ATCCATCCACCGCTGCTTGACGTATTCTCTGCATAGAACCACTACGGTCAAGGATTATCACATTGAAGATTTGAGTCTTCTGCATTGCTGTCTTGTTTCTTGTTTCTTCCATATTATCTGATATTTTTGTGTTACAAACTTTATATCTTTATGAATATAGAGTGAAACAAGTAACCATTCCTATCATCAAAGAATATAAAAATCCCTTCTGTTCACCACTGATTATTCCTTCATCCAAGATTGTTACTTCATGATTTTATGTTTCGATACCCTCATTGCTATTATATATATGAGAAGAACTAAAGTTGGCGTTTATCCTCCAATGCGTCAGACTTGATCTTGTTCTGCGCATTCTTTCCTATATGCCATCCGTCACACCAAGCGCATTTGTATATAGAGAAATGCACACCATGCTTCTTACCCATAGCCTCAGCAGCTCTTAATGCTACCTTCTTATTCGGATAAGGAATCTTGGGGGTTCCGCTACGACGAGAAATATGGCTATACTTACTGAATATTCCAAAGGCATTATGTGTGACAAAAATGTTTCGCCATGCACCCTTTCTTGTCAATTGGTTCCAAATGGCAAGAATACTATTTTTAAAACTTATTTTACATACATTCATCGGTTATAAATTTCTTGATGAAGTCTTATGGTTGGTGTTATATGACTACTATCGTATGCTTTTTTCTTGCGGTTTCTTGCCCCCGAAAGCCTTCTACTTCATAAATATCAAACAGTCCTTTCTTTAATGGAGTAAGTTCGTATGTTACAGTAGAATCGTCTGCACCATCTAACATGTCCCTATCTTCTTTGGAATATACATATTCGCAGTTATATTCAACTTGAAAAGCAGTTTTATCATACTCTATACGATATTCTATGCCAACAGAGCCATAAACCCTGCCTTTGAATGTCAAATGATCACCATTAAGTTTAATTACTTGCATATCCTTTTTGATTATATGTAATGGAAATTGTTATAGTTAAATACGGATAGTGAAGTTCTTTCAGCATCCATGTTTTTGATACGCAGTGGTATTTCGCATAGAGGGATATCCTCGTCAAGTAGCCAACGTAAGTGTCCAAACATGATGGTATTGGACTTTAGAATCTCCTGTTGTGTAGCCATGACACCATATTCCACCGCTTCTTGCTCCTCAGATATTATCATGCCAGAGAACAGCCCATGCAGACCTTCTGCTCTTGCAAACTTATCAGCATGACACCATATACCAATCTGATTACCACCGTGCTTACGCAAATGGAATGCGTGTGGGTATCCAACAATGATTTTGTCAAATTCATCCTTAGTGTCATCCTCTCGATAGAACAGCCCTTTGTCTGAGCCATGTCCAAGTAGCATGATTCGTTCTTGCGTGGATACATGATGCAGCAAATGTTCCATTTCTTTGTTGGAACATTTGCCACTAACCACATTTGCATCCATACCCTCATATAGAGTAGAGAGTACAGAAGTCGTTCTGTCTTTTGGATGTACAACTAACATACTTACTTCTCGTATTTCTTCAACATTTCCTTTACATCGTCCATTGGTTGAAAAGGCACGATGATTTCCAAGTCCTGATTGATAATGCAATAAGCATTCTCTTCGTCATTATCTTCCATTCCAAAACCATCCTCATCAGCAAAGTAGCGTCCATCGGGATATATTGTCCAGCAGATGGCACAAACACCATTTCTGAAATTGTCATATCTGCCGAACCAATATCGAACAGATTTACATCCATTGAAATCAGGACATCCCTTATATATTGCATCAAAGTCAATCTCGTTATCTGTCACAAGAAGGCTTCCGTCTTCACTTACAAGTTGCCTTGTCTTACCTGTTTCCTTATTGATGATGGTGTAACTTCTTCCTTCACCACTAAACACTGCCATATTCTCACCTATATCGTAGGCATCCTTTAAATTATTCTTGTCCATATCCGTAAGTTTTTATTTGTTGTAATAATTTTCCCATCTGTAATTTTCACTGATTACATTCATGTCCTCACGAAACTTTTCAATGTTAGGAACATTCATGACTGAAGTTGATATTGTCTTCAATGCTTTGGTTTTATAATCAATGGTCTCAAATGTAACTTTGACCTTTTTGTCTGATAGGAAAGAGTACGTTTCCTTTTTCAACACCGTGCCATACTTGCTGATTTCCTGCTTATATGCCAACAGCCCGTCTTTATACACACGTTGATGCTTGCTGCCATCCTCCCACATAACGGAATACACATTCAAGTCATCAGTTATTATTGGAATGAAGACAAGGTCTTTATCATCTGACTCTATACATGGATCATGGTGCCATACTGTTTTGACGATGCGCCCATTCCGATATTCCGATTCCATTGAGGGCAGATAATCTGCAAATCGGCAAACCTTATAATTTTGCAAATCCTTTCTTTTAGGTTCCATTGTCACATGGAAGATATAAAAGCCACCATGCAAGTCGCTTTGCCAAAAACTCAGGCAAGGTTTTACCACTATGGTCAACTTATATCCGCTTGGCGTAACAATGCTATCATTGCCATATACCATATAGGCTTTTACAGCATCGCCATCTTTATCATATTCAATGTTCGTCTGTTGGTATTTTGCAGTGTCAGGATGTTCATAATCCATATCTGCTATCATTTGTCGAAAGCCAAGATACCCTTCTTTGTTCCTTCCATAACTTGCGCTGTCTGAATCCAAGCCTTCAAAGATTTCACTTTTATATTGGAGGAGATGAGACAACCGTCCTTCATCATCGAAATCATACACAAGAGTTTGTGCATAACATTCCGATGCCCTTGCTATCGTGGCAATCGTTCGTCCCTTGTTATCAAAGAACTCCGTCAGACTGTTCTGCGGTGCATATTGCAAGCGATGTACGGCATACGAGCCATCCGAGAATCGAACGGAGTCATACTCTATAAATCCACAAGGCATCATCAAGGAATCTTCCTTGTTGGTCTTGTCAGAAGTACTTTGCAGTTGTTTGAAATAGGTTATGCTTATATCTTCTCTATTACAAGAAGCTATCAATAACAGTGCAACGCCCAATACAAACAATGTATAACGAGTCTTCATAATTCTTTTCCCTATATTCAGAAACATTCAATCAATATTGCCGTATAATTGTCATCTCCTTGTTTCTTACAAAGGAAATCATAAACGTCAAGTATCTCTTCCAAGGGTTTGTCATCCATCATCCTTGCTTGCAAAATTTCAGGAGCCATGCTTTTGTATAGTCCATCCGAACAAAGTAAAACTCTATCACCAGTCTGTAGTTTGATTTGTCGGATGTCTGGTACTGCCACTTCTGGGCGGTAAGAGAAGAAGCACTTGGCAACAATCTCCCATCCAAAATCAAGCCGGATATGGTCTTTTGTCTGATAAAGTAATCCATCACCTGGCCTTTGTACATAACAACGACTATCACCAATATGCGCAATGGTTGCCACATCGTTTTCAATACTTACCATGACCATAGTCGTACCCATATCTGCATGATGAAGCTCAAATGCCTTTTGGTCAATGGCACAACTTGCTTTCTTGCAAGCGAGTTTTACCTTTGAGTCACAATCGGGCGAACTGCTATGCTTCTTCCAAAAGTCAGATATAGTATTGCATACCGTTTCACTGGCAGTCTCTCCAAAGGAATGACCGCCCATGCCATCACAGACTATTCCCATAAACTGGTTGTTTTGTGGCATATCAATGACCTTGTAAGCATCCTCGTTATTATGCCTTCTACCAGTCTTGCTTATTGTTGCATATCTTATCTCCATATTACGATTCTTTTTAGTTTATGATAGTATAGAGGCAAATGTAACCTCTAATCTATCTGTAACGTAATATTTCCGACAATATTATTTTAAATTATTGGAAATCTTGGCTTGCTGTGCCATATTGTTCTATCAATAATATACTTGCGTTTGATACTTGATACCATGCTCATCACAATAGTCGCAGATTTTGCCCTTCATGCAACTCCCATGTTTTTTGAACTTCTTTTTTAATGATTCGATAAGACTATAGTCGTCAGATGCGTGCAAAGACCTCATCAGACGATTGGTATTTGCCACATCAAAGAATACGAAAGACTCAACCTCGCCGTCTCTTGAATATTCTTTCTCAAATTCACCCATATCTTGCTCGGTAATGGTGAGTTTGCCATCTTCTATTTGCGCATAGATTCCAGTGAACTCACCATTCGTTTCATGTTTGTAGATAACCTCTTCCATAAATTCCAAGTGTTAATGTTTAGACAACCATTCCACAAGATTATTCACGATGCCATTGGCTAAATCCTTTGGACCATGAGTTTGTTCATTCGGTCTATTGATGATTACAGCCAAGGCATAGCGAGGTTTCTTGCGTGGGAAAACTCCGACAAAGGACATTTCTGCTAATTCATGTTCACCGTTTTCAAGTTCTTTGCCTTGATAGTTGCCATATACTCCTGCTATATCCACTTTCTTTGGGGCATAAGATGCTTGTATGCCTTTCCCTTTGTTCAGACCAATCAATACCTCTTGCAGATATTTACGTCCCAAAGGCGTAATGTTGTCAAATGTTTCCTCTGTTACTGAGTCTCCTTGCAAAGTCGGGAATGTCAAAGTGTTCTTCTGATAGGCACCATTAAAGAGCGCAGCCAATTCCATGGCATTTGTTTGCTTTTCGTCACTTGTCATTTTCTTCCATATACCAAAAGCATTGTCGCCACGATTTACCAAGAGTATCTTGAACATAGCCACGTTAGATTTATGTGTCAATGCTTGGCGACAAGTCATTACACCATAACCGCCAGACCGCCAGTTATGGTCACGAATGCTGATGCTGTCACCTATATTATATATGCCACCGCACAAATCCATCATGTCATTGAGTGAACCATTGATATCTGCCAACATAGGAGTAATGCCTACAAGTGTCAAAATGCGAGGACTACATGCTTGTTTCAATAGCTTGCCCTCTGAATAATCATCTCTATCTTTCTCCAATGCAACCCATGATTTCAGTCTTCCTGTTTGTGCATCTATAACAGCAATCTGTCCGTATATTCCATTTAACATTTTCAACCCCTCAGACAAAACATCTTGGCATTTTTGAGTCATCACGCTATCTATTGTCGTGCATTCATCAAGTTTTGCTACATATTCAGGATTGTCCATCCATACACCAACAGTTTGATTGTTTTCTCCAACCACGCCAATGGTGCCACGCTCAATCCCTTTTTCTACATAGAAGTAGAATACCTCAATGCCATCTTCTGACACATAACGACGTGAGAAACCTGCAACATCTAAATCTATCTCCGTTACATTCTCATGCTTCTCCAAGTCATAGATACCCTGTTTGCCACCTTTTGAAACAACGGCAAACTTGGCAATGCTACAAGTGTCTATCCGTTCGCATTGTTCCAATGGTACTTGGGTGATGGGCTTTTTGCCAAATGCTTCTTCTGCGTCAATAGTGTCAGCCACTATCACTTCTTGGGCGAAGGACAACTGTCCGAAAAAGGCTAAAAACATTATTATTAAGCCTAACTTGAAGTATTTATTTGTGTTCATGTCTTTTATATTTTTGTTTTTATTGCATTTCCTCCATTTTCTGAGTCCACATTGTTTGTAGTTCTTGTTGCTTTGGCTCTAAATATGTCTTGGCATAACTAAGAATATCGTATTCGGTAGTTTCATCGTCGCCATCTTCCTCAAAGTCACAAGTAATAGAAATTCCTGTTTTGGAAAAAGCCGGTTCAAAGCCAACGCTATACCTTACTCTACTTTCCTTAGTGTTCAAATCCTTACAAATCTCACGAGCCATGTCTACATGCAAGTCATTTATAATAACAGCCCCAACAAGAGAAATAGCAAATCTACCATTTCCAAGAGAAAACACCTTTACTATCCCTTCCGATAAGCCAAGATACACTTCTCCTGTACCATCCTCATTGCATTTACTGATGTTGCACCTAAGTTTTTCTTCTTCTGCCAGCAACTTAGCCAACAAGACATAAGAATGTCTGCTTCGGATTTCCCGTTTGTAAGCCCGTTTTTGGAATTTACTGAAAATCCAACTGCAACCAATCATTTGAGCAATGCCTATAACAATGAGCCAAAACTGCGTAGTAAACATAATCGAATTATTAATGTGTCAGACTATAAACTTACTTACAATTTTGTATGTTCAAGGAAGGCTCAATTACAACATGCTCTTCATCAAAACATATACTCTTCAGTGTTACCTTTTCAAGCACACCTTTTAACTGCTCTATTTCTGCCAGGTTTACGATTACTCGATTGTTTGAGTTCTGAGTTATAAAGTTCGTTTTGTCTGGCAAAAGCCTCTTCAAGAAAGCAATGGCAGGAGTGATAAGCAATTCAACTCCTAACTTACCACTATATGCTATGTGTAGGTTTGAACAATCTATTTTCTCAACACACAGCTCTACACCAATACTCTTCGCAAAGCCAAAGACCTTTATTTTCGTTGACACGGAAACTGTAGATGGAGCGACAAATGCCAACGACACTTCTTTCTTGAAATTATGCAAGATAAAATCTTGAAGCTCTGAATATTTTATTTTTACTTCCATAGGTGTTATATATTAAAATGTTAATTTTGTGTCTAATTGCTTTTACCATCAATCAAAGACTTCAATGTAGTTGGTATATTCAGGAAACCACTTGTCAAGCAATGCATCTGTCTTTCGTTCGATTTCTGGTGTGATGTTCTTGCTCACTTTCTGATAGACAACTGAAAGAGAAAAAGCCTCGTCTATCCATCCTATGATAGGCAGACGCTTTGCTGAAATCAAATCTACTGGGAACACCAAATAGGATATGGTTGACAAAATCATCAACTTATCACTTTTTGGAGTGTTCTTGCTGACCATGATGAAATAGAGCAACAAGAGTGGACGAGCACTAATTCTTCCAACTTTCGTTGCATACTCTTGCAACTTTTCTTTCAAAACTGCTATGTCTATAATACTTTGTTTATTCATGTTCTTTTCTGTTTTATTGTTATATTTTTTATGTTATAGAGTAGGCGTTGGCAACCAATCTATCAGATAAAAACAAGAAACTTGCGAAAAAGAGAAATCTAATTCGCAAGTTTTTGGGGTATGCTCGGTATGACACTCGTCCTACCTTTTTGGCGTATTCGCCCATATAGAACATCAAGTTCTTAAAATCTATACAATTCATAATGCTTTGTTTTTATTCATCAAAGGAAATAACAGAATCGTCCAAGTTTTCAATGTTATCTGCATCAAAGACTAGGCGAAAACCTGTTTCGGAATTACAATCATTTGCTCTTCCTAGACTGGATACACTATTGATATTGCATTTTTCTGCTTCTGCATTATAACACCCACCACAGATTATCCTACGAGTTTGACTTTTCTCATCTATATCTTCTGTCATCTCCCATACATTTCCACAAAGATCATACAACCCAAGTATGTTCGGTTTCTTCTTACCAATCTTTTTTGTTCCCCATTGATTTCGACCTAAATTTCCACAATACCAAGCAACTTCATCTATTTTGTTACTACCTGCATATGTATATGTTTCTTTGTAAATACCACCTTTAGCGGCATATCTCCACTCCTTAACAGAAGGCAAGCGTAGATTGATTTTTTCTTGAATGTCAATAGATTGTATATAAGCACGGATATTATTGTATGACATATAAACCACTGGCTTTTCGTCTTTTTCAACGACATACTTCATCATGTAGAAACTTTTTATAGCTCCATCTCCCTCTACATAGCAAAAGGCAACCTTTTCTCCTTTAATTGTTATATTCACAGATGGTATTCCTATAAATATTTTGGCATTCCAAATACAAACTTCACAAAAGTTCAAAAGAATCTCATAGGTTTTAGGATGAGTTTCTTCTAGGTATACATTAAATATTTTATATTGAACATCATTCTTTTTTGTATATAAGGATACGACCTCTTTCTCTGTAAAAAGGATGTCCGTTTTGTTTCGTACAGACAAATCTATCGTTAAAGACTCCTTATCAGGATTGGTGATTTTTACTCCAATATATAACTGGAAAGCCAACCGCTCTTCCTTTTTAAAACGGATCCCCTTTTTATCAATTTTAAGAGGCTCGCCAATAGGATTATTTTTATCATCAAGTTTACAATAAGTAACTTCTTCAATCTGACAATGATCATCGAATTTAAGGATACTTGAATCACAAGAAAAAGCTGTCCTTTTATCAGTAAAAACAGCTGTTAATTCCTCTATATGCGATTGATTTGACAAAGACATATCTATTGCAGATATTTTTTTAAGAACGGACAAACATTCTTCATCTCCTTCTTTTAACCAATTTGAAAGAACACCATCCTGAAATACGCTTAAAATATCACGACGTAAATTCTCTGAAATCGGCCCTTGGAATGTTTTTCTTAATTCATTTAATGAATCTATATACTGTCCTTGGATATATAATATTGTTTTCATTTTGATTTAGATGCTGATTTGAATTTTGATTTAAGTTTGTCTATACGTTGAATAGCAGACGAACTCATTTCTTGATTATTTGACTGGGCTCTTTGATTGCATAATACGGAGTCAGCCATGTCTTTCACTACATCTATAATATCATTTTCTGTAATGCTAATCCGTTCAACTTTCTCATCATTATCAAGTTTGTCTACATATTGTATAAATTTACGTTCTATAACGGTGTTGATTACGCTCTCTATCTCAGAACCTGAGAATCCTGCACCTTTAGATTTCGTACCAACTGCTTCTTTGACAATTTTATCTAATGATTTTATGCTGGAGAAATCATAGATAGAAGGACTTGTGGGAGTATTTGCATATTTATCAATCTTCTTTTGGAATATTTCTCTGCGTTCATTCTCATTTGGAAAATCGACAAAATAAACTTCATCAAAACGCCCCTTACGCATAAATTCTGGACGCATCACATCGTTGGCTGTAGCGACAATATAAACAGCCGACTTTCTTTCTTGCATCCATGTGAGAAAATAGCCCATCATACGCATAACTAACATATCATTATTTCCTGCACTATTATTGGATCCTGCAAAAGCTTTTTCGATTTCATCAATCCACAATACACAAGGGTGAGCTGCCTCAGCTGTAGAAAGTGCTCGTCGTAGGTTTTCTTCACTTTGACCAACATATTGTCCCATAAGCCGACTAACATCTAATCGCAATAAAGAGACTCCAAACTCATGCGCAATTGCTTTTGCGATAAGACTTTTTCCACAACCAGGCATTCCTATAATTAGTACACCTTTAGGCAAAACTATCTTACATAATTTGCTCTGCGCCAGTGTGAGATGGCGAAATATCTTGCTTTTTTGCAAAAGATCTTCCTTCAGAACCTCCAAACCTCCTACTTCGGAAAAACTTATATCGGTATCAACGACCTCAATTATTCCTGATTTTCGTACAATACCTTTCTTTTCCTCTAATGCAAGCCTAATGGTCTGTTTGGTAAGTTTCCCTCCTGTACGTATTAAGCAAGAACTAAGTATTTGCCTGATTTCTAGTAACTGTAACCCTTGCAGGTTTCGGCAAAACTCCATACGAAGATCATTCTCGTGAAATTTCCATTGAGCAGAAACCTCTATACCTTGAACCATCTGCTCTATTTCCGAAATGGATGGTGGCAGTAAGTCTACTATTTTGATATACTTTTCTAACTCTAATGGTAATGCAGAGACAGGATGAGGGGATACGATGAGTATAGTTGTCAGTGGGTCATAATCTCCACGCTCATATTTATGGGCAAAAGTTTGCAGATAGGCTTGAATTTTACAATCTGTTAAGGCATCTATAAAATTCTTGAATATAAATAGATGTTCCTTATCGAAATGTTTCTCATATTCTACTAACGCAGACAATATTGCTGTAGATTTTGAATATGCCTCTACATTATGAATAGGTGTCTTACTTTTGAAATCAATAATCCCTTCAGCAACATCAAACTCTATAATATTCTCGTAGTCTAAATCTAATATTTTTCTGTGTCCCTCATTGGGCTTTATTATTTCTGAGATAATCTCATCCACAAAAGCATAATGCGAATGAGGTATATAGATTATAGGACTGCTCAGCAATCCTGTAATGAGTTGTGTTTTAAATGTATCTTTCATTGTTAGAACCAACTTTTAATGCGTGTACACGCTGATTTAGCTACTGATTTTACTTTGCTATACGCTTTCTCCATTACTTCAGCACCCCTATTAACAATTGGAGCAATCTTCTCTTGCATAAAAGTTGTTACCTTCTGTCCGATAGGTGTTTGGCTAACTTTTTCGATATTGCGTTCAATAACGTTTGCTGCTTTTTGTATGGATTTTGTGGCATTCTTTTTAATTTCTTTTTTTATCTTTGGAGGCATGAGTCGTTTCACACCTTCATAAGCTAAACTCATACCAATACCAACAGCAGCTCCAACTAACAACGGCGTACTTACAGTTACGCCCAATATAGTTACACTAGCTCCAGCAATAGTTGCGCCCCAAATTCCATGAGTTGCAATGGAACCCATAATAGCAGGTGTAATCACATGCCGAACACCCGATTTTACAATCTTTATGGGACTATCCTTTAGATATTTCTTTGCCTTCTCTATAAATACTGCTTTTTGCACTATTGCATTTTCTTTCAGTCTTTGTTCCCTTTCTTGCTCAGCTTTAATGCCAACACCATATTTGCCACAATTATATTCTGCTTCAATTTTTGCACCTCTCATTGCTTCAAGAAACTGAGAGTACATTAATTGCGCATTTCTAGACTTGTTTAGAATGTCGGGATTATCGCAACAATATTTAATTACAGATCTACCTAATCTTTTTTCGCAATCTATGCAAAAATGTTCATCTTCAGAAAGAAAATAATCAGACAAAACGCTTTCGTTTATATATGATTCGTCAACGGGGAAGCGCAATGCATTATTGTAACGATACAAAGCCTTTAATCCTTCTTCAACTGCAGCTTGCTCATCATAAAAATAAATTTGTTTCATTATTGATTTGGGGTTTGATTAAAGGTTGTTATTATTTTCTAATTCTTTTCCCACTGGAGCAATCTCTTCGTTAATGCATTTCATGGTTACTTCAATTTCTGAGTCTATAGCTTTAGACACAGACTGTTTAACCTCTTTAATATCATAGGCATCTGCTTCTGGGCATAGCTCAGTCACCGTATTTTCTATTTCTTGTTCAAGCCATTCCCCTGGAGTTTTCTTGCTACTACGGAAATCGGCACGTTTTTCATAATAAGTATCTACGTCCTGACACATCTGCTCTATCAGTTGTGTTTCTTCTTCTGATTGGGCAGATTTAATTAATGTTGCATCAAGCTCTTTTCCGCTCAAACCTTTTGTATTTTGCCATACATTCTGAATATGGTCAAATATTTCTTGAAATATATTTTTCTTATCTTGTTCCATATGCTATAATAGTATTGTTATTAGTGTTATTCTTTTGCCTGCTTTGTAGAAAGATGCAAAACTGAATTATTACTTTTCACATTCAACTATTGCCTTTACCAAAACTTTGTTCTTATAACTTAGTCCTGGTTTTATGATTTTGTTTATAGCACACCCATTTTGCACAAAAGAAAACGGTTGTGGAACATGTCGTGAATTATCAAAAACAGAATCCATATCTATCGATTTACAACCACACGAAAGAAGAATCTCTATGATTCTATTCTCACAAAAAGTGATTGCTGACACCGCATTAGCATCTTCGGTTTGTTGGCTTAATTGTTTCAACTCCTCAAGAAGATTAGATATTTCGAGAATCAATTTATTATCACAATTGTCATTTTGAACAACATCTTCCGTGATACTGTGAATTTCCATTTTGGATTCTTCAGGTTCTTGGAGTGTTTTAGTGTCCTGTAATTCCATATAATAATCGTCATTAGGCGCATTATATAGAGGTTGATTATCAACCAAATGCTTATTCTCTTCTCTAAATGCGCTAGTGTTTATTTCTGTTGACTTTAGTAACTGTTCGACAGCTGTTTCTGTGTTATTCGAATCAAACATAGAGGCCCAAAGTTGGTCACACAGAGCCTTACTCTTTTTTAGAAAATCGTTAAATAATTGCATAGTTTACGCTTTTAATAATTCTGAGTATATTCTTTTGGCAAGTATAGCAGCATTTTGTCTGATGCTATTAGCTAATGACATATTACAAATAGACGACCAATATTTATATCTCTTATGAGGTTCGCCATCTACCGCTTGACCAGAGAACAACGAACACAATTCAGCGAATTCTACTTGCGAAAACTGGTCCTTGGCATCAACAAGTTTCAAGTACATTAAATACTTTTCATTTGCTGTACGTAATTCTGCTTGTATCCGTTCAATTTTTCCTTTTATATATAGCAAGCGTTTTTTATCGTTCTGGACCTGTTCTAATGATGGTATATTAGTCTTGATTAAATCTATAACCATGTTTCTGGTTCTTGACGGTAGATTTTGACAAGAACTAATACATTCTTCTTTCATCTTAGCGTAATCTTCAGCAAAAACGAATGATTCATCATACATTATGTCATTTATAATACTGCGCAAATTTTCTACTATTTTATTTCCTCTGAGCATATGACTCCGTTCAAAGAAATGATTAAATATCAAATTGTGCAAATCTTGAATTCCGCCTATGCCCTTTAGTTTTTCCAATGCATTAGCGACATTATCCGTATAGTAAAGTTCTTTGGCTATGAGAGCAAATGATGTCCATGCCAAATCATGCTCTGCAAAACTTTTTAGGATAAGTTTTCTTTCTTCTACAGATATGTTGCAAAATGGTAGCTTCTCGTGAAGGAAAGCAGTTTCTGACCCCATAGCAAGTATGAAACCTTTTTCTACAGGGAATCCCGTTTTTAATTTATCACGTAAACAGATTGCTGTTTCTTCTGAAGGCATATATTTTTCAATAGCAGCAGAAGTTGGCACAATTGTAAACAAATTCTGTTCAAACTCTTTACAGAAATGAGGTATATTTTCTATTTGTGTCAAATCTTTGTCTACTTTAGACAAAACACCAATACCATTAAGTGATGTAATTCCATGCCCACCATTATACAATGAAGCCAAGAAATTCTTATCAGTTTCCGTTGGGACTGTATTAAACAGATAAATTATGGCATCTGCCGTATTTGACAAATTGATAGTTTCTTGTTGATGACGAGAGCGTAAATTGAAATAAGCATCTGTCTGAATTTGATGAGAATCGCCATCTTCACCGACCTCTGCACCAATTCCTGGCGTATCGACCAATGTTACATATTCCAACAACGGATTATCATCAATATACATAATCAGTTTGTCTATCTGAGCGGTTTTCTCCAACGCGTCTTTGTTCGTTCCTTGAAGCGAATCTAAAAAATCCTTCGACACCCACTCCTTATGTCCATCAATAAAGACACATAGAATAGGTCTCTCTTTAGATGGTGGAGCACCTTTCTTAAAAATGTTTATAGTTGCCGTTGTTTCAGTCGTTCCTGTCATAGCCATGTCCACACCAAGCAAAGCATTAACCAGAAAACTTTTTCCAGCTTTTACTTTTCCTGCCACAGCTAATACACAAGGAGCTTTTATCTCTTCTTGCAAACTCTTCAGCGCAAGCGAATATTTGTTACGCAATGCTGTACTTTCTATATACGACGTTGTCTCATCAAGCAACTCGTATATTTGGGTTGTTATGTTTTGTTTCTCCATTTTACACTTTTTCTTTTTATAGAGTTTACATTTTCAATTTATCTACCACCAGATGAGACATATTTAGAAAAAAGATGGGTACCTTATTCGTATAATCAATACGAATAATGCACCCACCAAACTTTTACATAAGACCTTTCATCTTTTTTATCACATAGTCTATGCCGTATTCTTTAATAAAACGTGATAGAACATCTAACAATTCTGAAATATCATTGTCTATTTTTTGTGCATTGTTTTCATTACCTGAACCGGATCGCCCGAAGCTGATTTTTGGGGGTTCGTCTGATTGCTCTTGCTGCAACGACCAACCATAAAGGCGAGTACCGCTAATACCGCTATACCTCCCATAATCAACAGCTTCAGGCTGTATCCTTTTTTTAATTCTTTCTCGTCAGAAATTTCATCATTATCAGATTCCATTTGGTGGTCGTAATCTTGAATACTTTCGTTGTGTGAGCTACTAATATTCAAGCTGTCTTCATTTCCCAAGTTTAAAGAAGCACTTTCACTCGTTTTGGGTAGATTATCAATCTTTTCTTCTCCCCAATTGATGCTCATAAGGTTTGTATTATTTGAAGTGAAACTTTCTCCATGTTCAGACATTCCTTCTTTTTTTTCTTTTAGAGAAGATAATATAGCCAATTTACTATCCGAAGTCATGCCTTTATGAGTTGGAGTAGACTCCTGTGCCGTCAATTTCGCCTTACTCGATTGCAGATCATTCTTTTTATGCTGAGAAGCTGGACGTTGAACTGTAACTGTTTGATTGTTCTTTACGAATTCATAATCATGACTAACCTGAGTGTCTATGCATAGTGCATTTGAAATATTGACATTAAATCGTCGGAAGGATGTGAGAACATGGCTTTCAACATTTAATCCTATGGCTATATTAGAAGGGCATTTTTTGATAGAGCTCAATATTTTTTCTTCCTCTGAAGACTCAAAAAATCTACATCTGTCAAAATCTGAGTTGAAAGATATGCTTCCGTCTAATTTGCACCAATCTTCCTTTGGCTCTTGCTCGATGGAATCACTTATAATAATCTTTCTATTCTTAGGGCGATCTTCTAAATCCCAAACAGTTGAAATATTATTCAAATATAAGCGAATAAAGAAATCTGGATCTGTAGGAATTGATATAAGATTATTAAATTCACTTTCTTCTACAACAATGCCAACAAATGACCTTAATCCTCTTTTTCTCGAAAAATCTGTTTGCAATTCACTCTTAAGATATTGTCGATGGTTAAATCCTATACCAAATAATATTCTCCCAGAATCTCTCACAAAAAGATAACGAGGTCTGGTTATGTCTCCATTAGAGAGAACATCTGTATTTATTAGTTCTTTTACTAAGGAAACTGTTTTAATCGACAATCCTTCCTGTGGAGAACAGATTTCCCTAAAATCAATTTTTAGGGTTCGTCCATATATGTAAACCTTGTATTTCATGTTGTTAAAATGTTACGGGCTGACCTTCGTAAAAAATCTTACAAACATTAAACATTTCCTTCATATTACCAAATGCCTGATCTAATTCAGTAAGTTGTGAAGAAATATTCTTTTCTTCGTCATTCAGACCACTAATTCTTGTATTTAAAGACTTAGTGTTATCTCCATTCCATAGTTTATCCCACCATGAACGACCTTGGTTACGACTTATTTCTTGTCTGTATTTATTTCTGTCCGATGCTATACCATTAAGTTTGTTTTGAATACCACGTATTCTTTCCTTTAATATGGAATGAAGAAAAAACATAACAGGTATGTGGATATTTTTGGGTGCAACAACACCTTGTATGCTATTGTCTCCATCACAAGAATCTTCAAATTGCCCTAATGAAACAGGGACAATGGCTAATAGCCAACCTGCTCCAGATTCATATAACGCACTGAAATATTCTCTAATTACGCCTAATAGTTGTTTCTGTTCTTCCACTGTATATAAATCTGCTTTTGTTAATGCAAAAATTACAGGAATTCGTCTTTGCATAGTTGCAGCATAACGTGAAATCAAATTATTCAAGCGCACAAGTTCTCTTCCTTTTCTGTTTTCACCAGCAAGAATAGCCTTTATTGTATCTGCACCAATGCAAATAACGAGACACTCCGAATCGGAAATTCTGTTATGAAGATCATTTGCGTCTTGTTCTGTAGAACGGTCCATTATTGCACCGCCTCTATAATCACACCATGAGAATTCCATAATAGGTCGTGACTTAAACATTACAGTAAAGTCATATAAACTTGTTCGTGCTGTGCCATCAGGCCAAACTCCGTCAAAGGCAATGCTTTCCCAACCTTCATTGAGGTCCATGTCCACATCTGGGTCGTTCGTTATAAACGTAAAGCCATTCTGTACTTTTTGCATAAAATCATACATGGCATAAATAAAACAAGTTTTTCCAGAATTGGAAACTCCTAACATTGTTATTTTTTCCATATTCAATTATATTAAGTATAAACAATTTTTATTTTCTTCATTAAGAATTTGAGCCAAAGTTTGTTCGCTCTCTTGCAATTCGTTTATAGCTTGCATTGTTGCATTTTTGTCTTCATCAGTAAAGAATTCTTTTATTGAGCCAAAGAAACCTCTGTCGTTTTCTCTTCTTTGGTAAGAAGCTACAACCTCGTTTGCAAATTTATGCATGCAAAACCTTATACTAAAAAACAATGGCCAATGAACATTGTATATATGCTCATTATTAATAGTTGCACATGTTATAAGGGATGCGATTTTATTGCTTTGAGCAATATCATTTAAAATATTGTCCCAAAAAAATTGGAAACCTTCAGACTCAAGCACATTAGTACATAAATCGTCTTTGGTTATAACAAACGAAATCGGGAAATAGCTCTCCTCTTCAACATAGACATTAGAAATGACATTTTTAATTAAATAGACAAGTCGTCTAAATTCTCTTTCATTTTGTGATAATGGCTCTTCTAATTTTGTTCCATCAAGAAAAACTATCAAAGCATCACTATTTTTTATTTTAGAAATAAGCGAGGCTGTATCAGTACTTTGACTTGAGCGTTCCATTAGAGCTCCCCCTCTATAATCAAACCAATTGAACGCAATCTCATTAAAGTTTTTGTACCGCATTTTAAACACATATTCTTGTTTTATTGCAGTAGGCGGAGGATATATCCCTTTACTTACATTAAGACTAGTTCTTTCTAAATCTTTTTCTTCCTTTTCAGCCTCGACAATTGTATAGTTCTTATTATTTTGGGTATAACGCTTGTACAAATAATTTCCCCATTGGTCATACCTCATTTTATAATCGTATAATCCATTTGTCATTCGATAATACAAGGCCGCCATATAAGTAGTTTTTCCAGAACTAGAATGACCTAACATTACTATATCCATATATGCATATATATTAATTACCAATTAAAAGATAGTTTACCATCGTCATCATGAAGATATTCCAAACCGATTTTTTTATTTTGTAAGCATTTTTCTGTTATATCATTTTCATGATGACGAGGCGGATCTATTATTATTTGCTCCTCTGCAATATTACCTAAAGCGACAGCGACATCCTTTTCACCACAAGTGTCTATTGTTGTATCTGGCAATAACTCAGTCAACATTTGTCGAACTATAGTTAGTTGAGAACTGCCGCCTATCAGCAAGACTTTATTTATCTTTAAATGCTTTGCTTCCGCTTGCTTTATTACTGCTTTTGCAACATTGATAGCATCAGTAACCTTTGGGTAAATGATGTTGTTGAAAGATTCTCTATTTAACTTGTATTTGAATGTGTTGATTTTCCCATCCTTTACAAAAACAATTGAGGTTTCATGTACATCATTAGAATCACTAAAATACTCCTTCAATCTACGGCAAGAATTTAGCATTCCGAGGTCAACCATATTACCTCTTGAAATATCCATGTCAAATTCTGCTATAAGTTTCTTCCTCAGATTCTCATAAAGAAGCATATCTATATCTTGACCTCCACAAGATTTATCTCCCTTTGGCTCACATAAAATGCGGAGAGAATCAAGGTGTTTTTTAGCATAAGCTACATCTATTGTGCCACCACCAAAGTCAAAGATTAAAATACCTTGTTCTTCTGGTATATCATGGTCTATTCCATATCCCATAACCGCAGCTATCGGTTCCAATTGCGTTTTTACATTATTGAAACCTGATGCCAATAAGGCATCTTTAAGCATACGGACAGTTGCTTCCTCACAATCAACAGGATGTGAAACAATTACGGAGTCAAAAACGACATCACTTCCACAATGAGCATTAGCCATTTGCTTAATCTGTTCAAAAAAGAACTGTAGAAGTTGCATATGTGTGTACTCTTTGTCTCCTATAAACTCTACGCCATTCGGATCCAAAACACGTTTTAGAGATGGTATGAAATTTGCTAACATTTCAATACGCTCCTCTGGTGGCAATTTATCAACTTCTACCAAATAGTTTAAGGCTTGATACCCAGAAACAAATCCTTTTTCGTAACCTAAGATGACAGATGGATATTTTACAGAGCCATCTCCATTGAATTTTATCGTTTCAGGCTTCCCGTGTCGTGGATTAATCCACGACACGGTTGTGTTGGAAGAACCATAATCTATGCCCAGTGTTGCCATTTTATTCTGGTTTTACATTCTCCAATTTATCATGCACATCTTTAATCAGAACCTTGTTCTTACTCCATTCTGTTACCAAATGTTCTAAGGCCATTACAAGTTGTGGATTCTTTTTTGACTCAACTACAGTATTCTTCATTGATTCAAGTTGATTACTATACTTAGAACAAATATTAGACATAGTGTTCTTAACTTGTTCACGAGTAGCGTTTACAAATCCTTGGTATAATGATTGATATTTGCCATCAGCCAAAGAGACATCAACAATTTGCTTACGGCAATATGCCATTGTTTCAGAAAGATGTTTGAGAAGGTTTGACTTGTTTTTTTGTAAAGTCTCCTGTTTAGCCTTCTGATTTCCGCTTATTGCACCCCACAGAACAGAGCCTATGCCCAAAACAACCATTACTGGAGCTATCACCGGGAGAGCTGGAGTTACTAATGCTGGAAGGAAGAAATATGCACCTCCAACTACAGTGCTTAAAGCACCTGTAATAGCTGTGCCTAAGAACATCTCGTTGCGCATTTTTCCTATTCTATCTCTCATCTGGACATCTTTTACTAAAGGATCATCAATATTATCTTTGGAAATAGTTATAATCCCTTCTGGGATAGATAGATAGCAATCTTTGTCAAATTGAGTTATCAATTCCTCAATACGAGACATAACTAATGAAGTTAATTTGTCCCACTCATTTTGTACTTCGGCTACAATTTTATCGCCTAAATCTTCGCTGTAAGTGGTCATTTCTGCTTCAGAAAGTTTTTCTATCTCATCAGTATACTTTGTAATGATGTTTCCTTTGGGGGCGAAAATTTGATTGAAATCATATTCCATAGTTTTTAGCACAGCTTCAATTTTAGAAACGAGTTCTTTCTTTTTGGCTTCACCCATATTCTCGTTGAAGTTTGCCTGAGCACTTTCATATGATTTAAGCAAGTTGTCATATTCTGTGGCTGCTTTTACCGCAGTTTCATGTCGCAGTTTCAAAGTATTAAGTACATCCTTATAATACTCAACACATGCATTGTATGCTAATCCAGAACGGTAATACCCTAAAATTGTAAAGACCATATTATTCATAGCGGACTTCACATCGTCATAGCCAGATATCTCGTAATTAAACGCTGATGTCATTTCATCTTTTTCGGCTGCAGCTTCAAGTAACAACTTGCTTGACATTTTAAGCATGGATATACCGAAAGGCAATTCGCTACCGACTGCCGTCTCAATTATTTGCCGATTTCTCTTCAAAGACTCTTCTACACTATCATTTCCATTTTGGTCAATCTTTGTTGTAACAAAAAGAATTCCAGGAGTTACACTGACGATTTCTTTCAAGAAATCAGCTTCTATATCCTCCAATGGGGTCGGATTCATAACAAACATTGCAGCGTCTGCTTGCTTGATGTATTGCTTAGTAATCGCAGTATGATGAGGGTAGGTCGAGCCAATTCCCGGAGTGTCTATCATAGATACACCTTCAGGAAGAAAGTCCATGGGGGTGAATACTTGTATATATGAAATTGTGTTTTCTATGTCAGCTTCACCTTCCTTGTTGATAACGGCCTGACTTCCATAAGTAGCCAACTCATCTTGTGAAATCTCTTTACGATCACCATTACCATACACGACATAGAATTTTTCCTCATTTGAATGAGAAATCTTGAAAACACGTGATGTTGCGACATCAGTACATACTGGCAAAAGTTCTCTACCGATAAGAGCATTAATCAATGAACTTTTTCCATTTTTCACTTTGCCACATACAGCTAAATTAAACTCTCCCTTTTCTATAAGTTCACGTGTCAATTTAAAATTCTCCGAAACTTTTGGAAAGTCAAATTTTGGGTAAGCCTTTTGGAAAGCAACCATGCCATCCATAAGCTTTATTATTTCACTCTTTAATTGAGTAGATGAAATTTTTTCTTTATTATTCTCCATTTTATATGATTTACAATACTTCGGTAAATTTTTACCGAAAAATTAAAAGTTAAACAATAGAACCGGCAAAAGCTGGTTCGAAAACACTAAAGAGGTCATTGGAATGTTGTCAAAAACGAATGGTTAAGCATGAAGAAATGTACTGAAAAAAGAGTGCTAACCTGCTGATAATAAAG
>ERZ1023621.163-NODE-163-length-20460-cov-48.258564_pt1 | contig 20460 bp, 10 predicted proteins | sample MGYA00380330_ERZ1023621 | MGnify/ENA primary metagenome ERZ1023621 (study PRJEB33179, sample SAMN07448975) | human gut metagenome | biome: Human-gut; feature: Human associated habitat; material: Faeces | host: Homo sapiens | place: India: Bhopal | collected...
AGAGCATCTCTGTACTGAAGGATGCTTCTGCTACTGCAGTCTATGGTGTGAAGGGTGCCAATGGTGTCATCTTGATTACTACCAAGCGTGGTAAGGAAGGCAAGGCTAAGATTGATGTGGGCTTCAATGCTACATTGAAGGCTCCTTCTAAGTTGCCTAACAAGTATGATTCATACGATGCCTTGATGTTCCGCAACAGGGCAGTGGAGCATGAGTTGGGTGTTTCTCCTGAATCTTGGTCTTACATCCGTCCTCAATCATTTATTGAGAACTATCGTAACCAGACTACGGATGAGCAGCGTGAGCGTTATGCTAACGTGGATTGGCAGGATGCCCTCTTCAAGAAGAGCGCCATGTCATATAATGCCAATGTCAATGTGAGCGGTGGTACAAGCTTCGTGAAGTATTTTGCTTCTGCCGACTTTGTACACGAGGGTGACCTCTTCCGTGAGTATGATAACGGACGTAACTATAACTCTGGCTATGGATACAATCGTATCAATGTTCGTAGTAACTTGGACTTCTCTATCACTAAAACTACTACATTAAAGGTAAATGTATCTGGTTCTAATGGTGTGCGCAAGGCTCCTTGGAGCAACATGAGTAATAGCGAGTGGCAGATAGGACAGCAGTGGGCTGGTGCTTATAACATCGCTCCAGATGTATTCTTGCCTCAGTATAGCGATGGATCTTGGGGTTATTATCCAAATGCGTCTAACGTAAGTAACTCTGCTCAGAATCTCGCCATCGGTGGTACAGCGCAGGCTACTACTACTCGTATCAATACCGACTTTACCTTGGAGCAGAAACTCGACTTCATCACCAAGGGCTTGAACTTGCGTGGTACCGTTTCTTGGGACAACGTGTTTGTTGAGACGAGCCGTGGTATCAATGACTTGAACAATACAGCTCAGACCAAGTATGTTGATCCGGAGACTGGCAATATAACATATGGTCAGGTATATGAGTCAAACAATAAGTTCGACTGGAAACAGGGCATTAACTGGAGTACTTCAGGTGGTTCGGTTGATAACAACCAGACTGTTCGCAATCTTTACTATCAGTTGCAGCTCAACTGGGCTCGCAAGTTCGGACAGCATGATGTTACAGCCATGGGCTTGTTCTCTCGTCAGGAGAATGCGCGTGGTAGTGTGATGCCTACTTACCGTGAGGACTGGGCGTTCCGTGCTACTTATAGCTATGCTGGTCGTTACAACATCGAGTATAACGGTGCTTACAACGGATCAGAAAAGTTTAGCAAGGACAATCGCTTCGCCTTCTTCAATTCTGGAGCTATCGGTTGGACCATCACTGAGGAAAACTTCATGAAGTATCTTCGTGACAAGCACATCATTGATATGTTGAAGTTCCGTGCATCTTACGGTGAGATTGGTGATGATAACCTGGGCGATCCATTCGACTCTTCTCGTCGTTGGCTTTACATGAACCAGTGGGCATACGGAGGCAACACAGTGATGGATCTTGACCATACCAACAGTATCTACACATGGTATCGCCAGAATACATTGGGTAATAAAGATGTGAAGTGGGAGACTGTGAAGAAGACCAACTTCGGTATTGATTATGGTTTCTTGGGTGGTTTGATTACCGGTTCGCTCGATTTCTTCTGCGACCGTCGTAACGACATTTTGATCTTTGGTGATAACCGCTCCATCCCATCTTACTTTGGTACTACAGCTCCTACTATCAATAAGGGTAAGGTTCGTACCAGTGGTTACGAGTTGGAGTTGAAGCTCAACAAGAAATTTGCCAATGGCATCCGCCTCTGGGGTAACATCAATATGACCCATGCCAAGAATAAGGTAATTTTGAAGGATGACGCTCAGCTCACTCCTAACTATCAGAAGGAGGCAGGCTACTCTATGGGTCAGTATCACTCATACATTGATCGTGGCTTTATCAACGACATCGATGACTTGATAGGTTCTCCAGCTCATGAGTCTAACGACAACCACCGCTTGGTAGGCGATTACTACATCGTAGACTTCAATGGTGATGGTGTGGTAGATAGCAAGGACTCAGCTCCAGTAGGTTATAGCTCAAGCCCTCAGAATACATACAATGCCACTATCGGTATCGAGTATAAGGGCTTCTCTGCTTTCGCTCAGTTCTATGGTGTAACCAATGTAACTCGTGACGTAACCTTGACAAGCTTTGGCAATAAGTTGGACAATGTTTATGACACTGGTACTTGGTGGGACAAGAATGAGTCTTCTCCAGAATCTATCATTCCTCGTTGGGGTGCTACCCAGTCTGATTACAGCAATGGTACTCAGTTCCTCTATGATGGTTCATACATCCGTCTGAAGAACGTAGAGATTGCTTATACTTGGACCAAGGGATGGATCAAGGCTCTCGGTATGAACTACCTCAAGGTATACTTGAATGGTAACAACCTCTGGCTTTGGACTCGTATGCCTGATGACCGTGAGGCTAACCTCGGTGGTGGCGGTTTCCTTGGAGCATATCCTACAGTACGCCGCTTCAACTTAGGTGTTAAATTCTCATTGTAATATTAAAATGAACATTCAAATGAAAAATAAGATAAAGAATTTTTTGTTGATGGGATGCGTCTCGCTGGCTCTCGGCACCTCGCTCAACTCTTGCCAGGACTATCTTGACAAGGAGGCAGATTCTACAGTCTCAGAAAATGACGCATTTGTAAACTTCCGTAACTTTCAGGGTTATGTAGAGGAGATTTACAACTGTATCCCTGATAAGGAAAAATGTAACTGGTGTCCTTCTTGGAACTGGGGTGATGATGAAATCTTCAACCCAGAGGCTGATGGCCGTATGACACACCAGGTAGACTTGGGCAACTTCCGTGCTTGGCAGACCACTGGTAACTGGCTTTACAAGGATGGCAGCAACCCTACATCTACAGATAAGTTCAACCACTCACTTTGGCCACATGCTTGGTATTGCATTCGTAAGGCTAACCAGGGCTTGGCTAATCTCGATAAGTTGGTAGCTAGCAAGGCAGAGAAAGACCTCATTGCTGGTCAGCTTTACTTCTTCCGTGCATGGTGGCACACTGAGTTGATGCAGTACTTTGGTGGTTTGCCATACATTGATACCTATTTGGATCTCAATTCAGAGCTCAATTTGCCTCGTCTCTCTTATCAGGAGTGTGCAGAGAAGGCTGCTGCTGATTATCGCAAGGCTGCCGATCTGTTGCCTATCAACTGGGACAATGAGTATGATGGTGCTGCCACACAGGGCAAGAACGACCTTCGTATCAACAAGATCATGGCACTCGGTTATCTGGGCAAGACTTATCTCTGGGCTGCCAGCCCATTGATGAAGGATGGCGCACAGGTAGGAGCTAGCAAGAATGGCAAGACATACGACTATGATGAGGAGTTTGCCAAGAAGGCAGCTGAGGTCTTCGGTGAGTTGCTCACATTGGTTGAGGGGGGCCAGACACAGTATGGGTTGGCTGAGTTCAAATATAAGGACATCTACAATCATGAGCGTTCTGCCGATGCAAACTCTTGCTTCTCTGATATCTTCTATACCAAGAAGCAGAACTGGAAAATGCCTGGATCTATTGAGGCTATCTTCCGTGGTCCATCTGCAGACTTCAACGGCTCTAACTGGAATACCTCTAAGGTGTTTGGTCCTAAGGTTGACAAAGTGGTTGGACATGACAATGTGATTCACCAGCCTACAGCTAACTTGATAGCTGCTTACGGTATGGCTAATGGTGAGCCCGCTTACATCGTAGAGAATGGCAAGTTGGTTCCTAACAGAGCAGGTGGTTTCGATCCTGATCATCCATATAGGAACCGTGACCCACGCTTCTATCACGACATCGTGTTTGATGGCTTCAAGTATCTGAATGGTACTCCTGGTCAGTGGGCTGACTTGCAGTACTGCCAGTTGTATACAGGTGGCAATATGCGTCCAGTGGCTAATGGCAGCCGTACAGGTTACTTCATCCAGAAGTTGGTGCCTCATACATGTAATGAGGTGGATCGCGACTACGATTGGGGTTCAGCATTCCACTGTTACTTGCCATATATGCGTCTGGCTGACATCTATCTGATGTATGCTGAGGCTTGTGCTGCGTTTGGTGGTGCTTCTGGCAAGGCTACTAACTTTAGCAAGACTGCTGAGGATGCCATCAATACCCTTCGTGAGCGTTGTGGCGCTGGTCATGTGGCTCCAGAGTATGTAGCTGATCCACGTAAGTTCATGGACGAGGTTCGCCGTGAGCGTGAGGTGGAACTTGCTTTCGAGGGCTTCCGTTTCAACGACTTGCAGCGCTGGTTGCTCCTGACCGAGGCTCCTTACAATGTAAAGTACTCTGATGAGTTTGACCGTGTGGAGAATGCCGATTTCTACAAGAATAATGACCCAGCTAAAGCTCAGGTGGCTAACTTCCACCAGGAAGTGATCTTGACTCGTCACTTCACAGCCAAGCACTATTGGTTCCCATTGCCTATCAAGGATGTTTATCTCTATCAAGAGCTTAGTCAGAATCCTGGTTGGTAAAATAACATTATATAGTAATACTAAAATAAGAATGATAGTATGAATTCAAAATTCAAATCATATAATTCAAAGTTCCTGTTGGCAGGTCTTGTGTCATTGGCTCCTATGGCTGCCGATGCCAAAACTGCTGCTGAGAACGAAACCGATACCGTTGCTGCCGACAAGGAGATGGTCAATGTGGCTTATCGCAAGGTAGCCAAGGGTGACATCTTGGGCGGCGTTTCGGTAGTCGATGTAGAGGGATTGATGAAGAAAAACTACCACACTTATAGCCTTGACAACATGCAGGGCTACGTGGGTGGTTGGAATGGCAACTCTCTCTGGGGTATGGATGCTGACAATGCAGGATACTTGGTATTGGTAGATGGTGTGCCTCGTGAGGCAACCAACGTGATGCCTAGCGAGATTGACCAGATTACATTCCTCAAGGGTGCGCAAGCTGTAGTGCTCTATGGTAGCAAGGCAGCTAAGGGTGCTGTGCTCATCACCACCAAGCGTGGCAAGAACGATGGCTTGAAGGTTGAGGTGCAGGCTAACGCTGGTCTCAATGTGGCTAAGTCATTCCCTGAGTATCTGGGCTCTGCTGAGTATATGACTCTCTACAACGAGGCTCGTGCCAATGACGGTTTGACTCCTCTCTACTCTGCTGAGGATATCTACAATCATGGCTTGGGCACCAACCCATATCGTTATCCTAATCTCGATATGTACTCTTCTGACTATCTTCGCAAGATGAATAGTCGCTACGAGGCTACTGCTGAGATTAGTGGTGGTGGTAAGCGTGCTCACTTCTATAGCAACATCAACTATTATCGCCAGGGCGACTTCCTGAAGTTTGGTGAGGCTAAGAACAATAACACTCAGCGTTTCAGTGTACGTGGTAATGTAGATGTCAACATCACAGATGACATCAAGGCTTGGGTCAACTCCAATGCCACATTCTATGATTCACATTCTGCTATTGGTGATTATTGGAATGCAGCTGCTACTTGGCGTCCTAACTTCCCACAGAATGCTAGCCCATTGATCTCTACAGACATGATAGCTCCTAATGCCAAGGCTGCTTGGGACTTGATGAGTGTGGCTAAGCTGGTGGATGGCAAGTACTTCTTGGCTGGTACACAGGCTAACTCTTCTAACATCTTCGCAGATTACTATGCTGCTGGTAAGAGCAAGTATACTAGCCGCCAGTTCCAGTTTGATACAGGTGTTAACATCAATCTGCACAAGTTGTTGCAGGGCTTGTCTTTCGAGACTCGTTTCGCAGTAGACTATGCTACCTCTTACACCACATCTTTCAATAATAGCTATGCCATCTATATCCCAACATGGTCAAACATCGACGGCAAGGATATGATCGTAGCTTTGAAGAAGGAAGGTGAGGATAAGAAGTCTGGTGTACAGAACATCGCTAATAGTGTGGACAATCAGACCATGCTCTTTTCTGCTCAGTTCAATTACGCCAATACATTTAATAAGGTACATAACCTCTCTGCGATGTTGATTGCCTCTGGCTATCAGCAGTCTAAATCAGGTGAGTATCACAAGACATCAAGTGCTAATCTTGCCTTGGATGCATCTTATGATTACGCCAAGACTTATTATGCAGACTTCGGCTTGGCAGCTATCCACTCTGCACAGTTGGCTCCAGGTCATCGTGTAGGCTTCTCTCCTTCACTTTCATTGGGTTGGAGACTCAAGAACGAGAACTTCTTGAAGAACAGCAAGGTGGTAGACGATATGATGATCAGTGTATCTGGTAGCATCATCAACGAGGATATTGACTTGGCAGTAAATGACAACAGATACTATCTCTATGACACCAACTGGCAGACAGCTGATGGTTATGGATGGTATGATGGTTCTGCTGGCAAGTACACATTCTCTAAGCGTTCTGCCAACAAGGATCTCGACTTCATCAAGCGTAAGGAACTTTCTGTCAACTTCAAGACTTCCTTGTGGCAGCAGATGGTAACATTGGATGCTAGCTTCTTCGTTAACTCGATGGAGGGTTATCTGATTTCTACTCCAACGTTCTATCCTTCTCACTTTAAGCCAGGCTATCCTGATGCTTCATTCATGCCTGTGCTCAACTTTAACAATAATCGCCGCATCGGTTTCGACTTCGCAGCTAACTTCAATAAGAAGGTGGGTGATGTAGACTTGCAGCTCGGCGTAACAGGTACTTATTATAACACCAAGGCTACCAAGCGTGATGAGATGAACGCATGGGATTACCAAAACCGTGAGGGCAAGGCTCTCGATGGTATCTGGGGTTATAAGTTTGCTGGCTTCTTCCAGAGTGAGGAAGAAATCAAGAACTCTCCAGACCAGAGCCGCTTGGGTAGTGACGTGAAGCCTGGCGATATGAAGTATGTGGATGTAAACGGTGATGGCAAGATCGACTCTTACGACCAGGTGTTCCTGGGCAAGGGTGGTTGGTATGGCTCTCCATTCACATTGGGTGTAAACCTCACTGCTAAGTGGAAGAACTTCACATTCTTCGCCCTCGGTACTGGCAACTTCGGTGCTTATGGCTTGAAGAACAATTCTTACTGGTGGGTAAATGGTGACGGCAAGTACTCAGCTGTGGTTCGCAATCGCTGGACTGAAGCAACCAAGGAGACTGCTACTTATCCACGTCTTACCACACTCTCAGGTAGCAACAACTATCAGACATCAGACTTCTGGATGTACAGCACAGACGCTTTCCGCTTGGCTAAGGTACAGATTACATACGACCTGCCTAGCACGCTCTTCCAGAAGACTTGGGTTAAGGGCTTGTCTGCTTTTGTAAGCGGTGCCAACTTGCTCACTATCTCTAAGAACCGTGAGGTATTGGAGATGAACATAGGTAGTGCTCCTCAGACACGCTATTATAATATAGGTGTGAAGGCTACATTCTAATCATTATTAAATGTATACAGAAATGAAAATTAATAAGTTATTTATATTAGCTGCATTGTCACTCTCGTTGGTGTCTTGCTCAGATCTCTTTGAGCCTGCACAGGAAAACAACCGTAGCTTGGACGAGATTTACGAAGAGCCTACTTATGCTCAGGGACTTCTCGGCTATGCTTATGCCATGCTTCCTTATAATACCAAAAGTGTAACTGATGTGGCAACCGATGATGCTGTAAGCAATGATTTGTCTAACAGCTACCTGAAAATGGCTACTGGTTCTTGGGCTGCCAATAATGACCCTATGAACAAGTGGACTAGCTGTCGTGCTAGCATCCAGTACTTGAACATCTTCCTTCAGGAAGTGGACAAGGTAGACTGGGCTAAGGACAAGGGTGCGCAGCAGATGTTCTGTGAGAGCCGTAAGGGTGAGGCTTATGCCTTGAGAGCTCTCAATATGTATTATCTCTTGATGAACCATGGTGGTTGGACTGAGGATGGTCAGCTCCTGGGTGTGCCAAACTTGACAAAGCCAGAGGATACTTCTTCTGATTTCAATCAGCCACGTGCCACATTCCAAGCTTGCTTGGATCAAATCTATAGCGACTTGGACCAGGCTGAGCAGTTGCTGCCTTTGGACTACAATGATTTGACTAAGTCAGATCCTGTGCCAGAAAAATACACTGCTATGGGTGTGGACAACTATCAGGACTATAACCGTGTATTGGGTTCTCTGATGCGTGGTCGTGTGAGCGGTCGTATCGCCAAGGCTATCCGTGCACAGGTTTCTCTCCTTGCTGCCAGCCCTGCTTTTAATAAAGGTACCAATGTGGATTATAAGCGTGCTGCTGATGATGCAGCCAGCTTGCTCGACTTGATTGGTGGTGTAAGCGGCTTGTCTAAAACAGGTAATTCTTGGTATGCTCAGACTGCGGAAATCGGCCAGCTGCAGTCTGGTGAATGTCCTAAGGAAATCATCTGGCGTGGTAATAAGACTAATGGTGCAGATGATTGGGACCTCGGTTTGAACCAGGAGGCTGATAACTTCCCTCCATCTCTCTATGGTAAGGGACGTATCAATCCTACCCAGAACTTGGTGGATGCTTTCCCTGCTGCCAATGGTTATCCTATCACAGATGAGCGCAGTGAGTATGATGACTTGGATCCTTATAGTAATCGTGATCCACGCTTGGATCTCTACATTATCTATAATGGCTGCAAGTATAAGGGTGCAACCATCAATACCGACATCACCACTGCCAACAATGACAATGGACTGAATAAGATTGGTAACTCTACGCGTACTGGTTACTATATGAAGAAGCTTCTTCGTGAGGATTGTAATCCTAATCCAAATGCCAAGAACGCACAGTATCACTATCCTGTGTATATCCGTTATACCGAGATCTTCTTGGATTATGCTGAGGCTGCCAATGAGGCTTGGGGACCTAAGGGCAATGGCACACATGCTTATTCTGCATACGATGTGATCAAGGCTATCCGTCATCGTGCAGGCATCACAGATGATTCTTATCTTGATGAGTGCGCTAACGACCAGGTTAAAATGCGTGAGTTGATTCGCAATGAGCGTCGTATTGAGCTCTGCTTCGAGAACAAGCGCTTCAATGACCTCCGCCGCTGGAAGGCTCCTATCAATGAGGCTGTTCATGGCGTGGAGATTTCTACAGAGGCTGGTATTCCACAGTTCAAGGATATCACAGTAGAGGAAAGAAAATACGACGACTATATGTATTACGGTCCTGTGCCACAGACTGAAATCCTCAAGTGGGATCAGCTGAAGCAGAATGCAGGATGGAAAATTACAAACGACTAACATTTTATAATGATGAAAACTATGAAGATGAATAAATATTTCTCAATGGCTGCACTCGGAGCCTTGGCTCTGACTTTCGGCTCTTGTGAGAACGGCACGCCTGAGTTTGACGACTACGAGGGTGGCACATCAGTCTACTTCGCCCACCAAAACGTGGAGCGTATATTGGTGTTGGGCAATGACGAGAATCGTGACAATACCAAGGACAACGAGCATATTATCAACATCGTGTCTACCATGGGTGGTGCTTACAATGGTAAGGACATCACACTGGATGTGGCTGTAGATAATTCGCTTTGTGACAACCTCTATTTCTCTGATGGCGTATCTTCTGTAAAGCCTATGCCTGCAGAGTATTACACCTTGGCAGGTAACACCATCTCTTATGGTGGCAACTTGCAGGGAAGATTACAGGTGAAGCTCAACGATGCTTTCTTCGCTGATCCTGCCTCTGTAAAGAATACTTATGTCATCCCTCTGATCATCAAAGATCAGAAGGGTGCTGGCAAGATCTTGACGGGTACTCCTTTCCAGGAGGGTGAAACTCCTGCGCTGACCAATAGCGATGCGTGGAAGATATTGCCTAAGAACTATGTGCTCTATTGTGTGAAATACATGAACCCTTGGGCTGGATTCTATCTGCGCCGTGGTACAGATAAGATTACTGAGAATGGTCAGACCACAGAAGAGAAGCGTGAGGGTGCAACTATTGAGAAGGACGAGGTTTGCCAGATTACTACCAAGAGCCTTACAGAGGCTATCTATCCTCTCACAGTCAAGAGAGTTGTGGGCAAGAATGCTGAGGGTAAGGATATCCTCAAGTCTTATACTTGCAACTTGAAGCTTACCTTTGCTAACGATGGTACTTGCACTGTTTCTTCCGAGACAAAGGGCGTAACTGCTACAGGTACAGGTAAGTTTGTGGAGAAGGGCGCTAAGCTGGCTTGGGGCAACAAGGATCGTGACATCCTGACTCTCCAGTATACCGTAGACTTCGGTGCTGTCAAGGTAGAGACAACCGACCAGTTTGTAGCTCAAACTCGTGGTAATACCAATGGTATACCAACTTTCGATACTCAGTATATCGTAAAGTAAGCTGCGGTAATTATCAATTAAGTATCATCTAATAATAGGTAGATTATTATGAAATTGAAAAATATTAATTTTGGTTTAGGCTTGGTAGCTCTCTTGGCTTTGTCATCATGTGCTGATGACAAGTTCTCGGAGTACAGAACTGATATGACCAAGAACTTGAAGGAATATCAGTATCTTAACAACTACGAGCCTTTGAAGAAATATGTCGAAGACATGAAGGCTTCTGGCAAGTGCAATCCCGACTTTAAGTTGGGTATTGCACTGGCTGCGCCCGACTTCAACAAACAGGAGCTTGTATATTGCTTGGCTGGTAGCAACTTCGAGGAGATGACAGCAGGCAACGCCATGAAGTATGCTTCTTGTGTAAAAAATGATGGAACCTTTGACTTTAATACTGTTAAGGATTTCGTTACAAATGCACAGGATGCAGGTTTGACCATCTATGGTCATACGCTTGCTTGGCATTCTCAGCAGAACAAGAAGTATCTTAGTAAACTTATTGCAGATAAGGAGTTACCTCCTTCTTCTAATGTCACACGTTGCTTGGTCATTGAGAATAAAGAGGCTGGTGGTCATTGGGATGCTCAATTGTATTTCCCTGCTCAGTTATCTCAAGGGAAAAAGTATGTCTTTAAAATGAATGCAAAAGCTACTGCTCCTTTTGACTTAATTCTATGGGCAGCCCCAGGTGATGCAGATTTAGGCTCGATTTCAGTAGGTACTCAATGGAATGAATATACCGTTGAATTTACTCCGAAAGCCAATTATGAGAACTTTGTTTTTGCTGCAGGTAAACTGGGCGGTGAACTGGACATCAAGTCTTTGAGTCTTTGTGAAGAAGGTTCTAACAATAATTTGATCGTAAATGGTGACATAAAAGGGAACGAAGTTCCTTGTATCAAACCTTATTCCTGGCATAAGGTAACTTCAGAAATTCAAGAAGTGGCCGAAAGTCAAGTGGTTGAAATCCCTGTAAGTGTTGGGCATCTTACCTTTGATGATGGTAAGAACCTTGGTGGATGGAATATGGATAATGCGCCAAAGATTGTAAATGGTGTTTGTGAGGTTGGTAACAACGCAGCCAAGGCAAACCCCTGGGATGCACAGGTTAACTATGAACCAGGTTTCGCTTTCGAGAATGGTAAAACCTATCACTTGAAGATGAAAATCAAGGGTTCTGTAGCTGGTGAATTTGGTGCTGGATTCCAGAATCCTGACGGATACAAAGGCTGTGGTGACTTCCCTACCATCAAGGTTACAACTGATTGGAAGGAAGTTGATGTGACTACCAAATGTAATGGTGACAATGCCTTGCGCCTGCTGCTGAATATCGGTAAATATGCTGGTACCCTCTATATTGATGATTTTGAAGTTTACTACACGAAGTCTGCTAATTCCATTCCTCTTACGGATGAAGAGAAGAAATCTCTTCTTACTGATGCAATGGGCAAGTGGATTGATGGTATGATGGAGGCTACTAATGGTTATGTTACATCTTGGGATGTTGTGAACGAGGCGATCTCTGGTAAGAAAGGTGCTGATGGATTCAATGAGTTGCAGCATGCAACTAATGCTCCTGCTTCTGATGTAGCCAATAGCTTCTACTGGCAGGATTATCTCGGTGATATCAACTATGTTCGTACAGCCGTAAGAGATGCACGTAAGAGCTTTGCTGAGCACAATGGTGATCCATCTAAGTTGAAGCTCTTTATCAATGACTACAACTTGGAAGGTTACTGGGATCAGCACGCAAAGCTGAATAGCTTGATCCACTGGATTGGTCTGTGGGAAGATCCTAATGCAGAGGAGCCTGTTGTTATCGATGGTATTGGTACACAGATGCACGTAACATGCTATGGTGATGAAACTAAGCAGGCTAAGCTTAAGAGCGACATCGAAGAGATGTTTAAGTCGCTGGCTAAGACTGGTAAGCTCATCAAGATTTCTGAGCTTGATATGGCTTATGAGGATGAGGCTGGTACTTCTGTTACCTTCGACAAGATGACTGAGGAGCAGCACAAGCAGATGCGTAGCTTCTATACATTCATCATCCAGAAGTACTTCGAGCTGATTCCACAGGCTCAGCAGTATGGTATCACTCAGTGGTGTGCTACTGATTCTCCTAAGGATTCAGGTTGGCGTGCAGGTTGCCCTACAGGTCTTTGGGATAGCAACTATCTCCGCAAGCATACCTATGCAGGTTTCGCTGTAGGTCTTGGTGCTCCAGAATATTGGAAGGAAGCCAAGTAATTACTCTAAAAGACATTAGTTTTAGGTTTATCATACAAAGATTAACCGAAAAAAGATGTTAGTCGTTAAGGTTGGCTGTGTTGTGATGACACGGTCAACCTTTTTGCGTTTTTTTAATGATGAAAATATTCTCTTTCTCCTATGTGTCATTCTTGAAAGAGATTGTTTAGTGTGACTTCGCTGTTTACTATACTTTCCTTAAAATGGCACGAAAACGCACTTTTTCTCACTTTTTTTTCGAGAAAAAGTGCGTTTTCGTGCCAAAATCTTTAATTTGGCTTCCCAGAGAAGGACGTGATGTATTAGGCCATCCTACAAGCGGAATCTTTATTCACAAGGGTAGAAAAATTGTGATGAAGTAGTTAGGTTTTGTGATAAAATAAAAATAGTTTTGTTGTTTAGATGTCCTTTCACCTTTCATCTATCTTCTTGCATTTCAGATAGATGAAAGGTGAAAGGACTTTTTTGTTTCTTATAGGTGCTCTAGCCAATTTTCGGGAGTGATGATCGTTTTATCCTTCACATCGTATGTGTTTAGGAAGGAAGCAGGAAACTGAGTATTTGCTCTCTTTGGATTCCATTTCATTTCGAAGAGAGTAAACTGTCCGTCGCTTTCCTCGATGTAGTCTATCTCTTGCTGTTGGTTGGTTCGCCAGAAATAGCTGTTTACATATCTTCCTTCATACTGGTTAGCTTTTATTCTTTCGCTGATAACGAAGTTCTCCCACAAGGCACCAACATCTTGTCGAAGGGCCAAAGGCGCAAAGTTTTGCAATATGGCATTTCGGATACCATTGTCGTAAAAGTAAAACTTCTTGGCTCGTTTCAGTTCTGTGCGCAGGTTTCTGCTAAAACCATTTAGCTTGAAGATGATATAGCATTTTTCTAGCAAGTCTACATATTTTTCCACGGTTTTGCTGTCCGTACCTACTGTCTGTGCCAGCTCATTGTATGAAACTTCGCTAGTAACTTGCAGTGCTAAAGCAGTGAGTAGCTTGCTAAGCAATGCAGGTCGGCGTATACTCTCTAAGGTGAGCAAGTCCTTATAGAGATAACTATTGGACAGATTGTACAAGATGTCTTTTGCATCTTTTGTATGATTGATGACATCTGGGTATGAGCCATAGATGAGGCGATTCTCTAGTGTTTGTTTTACTGTAAGTAAGCCTTGAGATTCGAGTAATTCACCAGTGGACAATGGAAAGAGATGATACTCAAACTTTCTGCCGGTCAGTGGCTCATTGAGCTTGTTTTGTAATTCAAATGAGGAAGAGCCTGTTACCAGTAATTGTACTTCAGGGAAGTTGTCGGTAATCAATTTTAGGGTTAGCCCTATGTTTTCTACTCTTTGTGCCTCGTCTATCATGACAATCTTGTGTTTGCCAATGAGCAATTTTAGTTCTTGGCTATTCACCTGGGATAGCATTTCTTTTACTTCTGGCTCATCACAGTTTAATTGCAATATAGGTTCCGTACGTTTTTCAAGTATCATTTTGAAAAGCGTACTTTTTCCTACTTGTCTGGCACCTATTATAATAATAGCTTTACCACCAAACATTCTGGCCTCTATCGTTTCTTGTAGTTTCCTTCTTATCATTTTATTCTTATGTTTAAATCTTCTGCAAAGATTATGCAAATGAGCGCAATGAAAGCTCGCTTTCAAATTGCCGAGTGCAGCTAATCTTCTGCAAAGGTAATGAAAATATTCGCTAATCCAAAAAATAACACTGTTTTTTTGGATTATAATCCGAAAATTCGTACTGATTTTTTGGATTAGGGACATTTTTGAGCTATTTTTGCCTTGTTAATAGGGTGCCATGTAACTTTAGTTTATACCCAATGTTATGGGTTGTGAAAATTCTTAATCTAGTATCTGTTGCTTGTAGCCCTAGGAGTTGATGATTGTTGTTCCAGAAGCTAATGCCTTTAACTCCTGTTCCTAATGATTGCAAGTCCTAGAATCGCATATCTTTTGGCGACCGCCAAAAGAACTACGGAAGGCATTCTTCTCACTATTACTTACGTCACTTGTAGGCATCAAGCCCTACGCTTGTAATCATTCAGTACTGGGAGGGCAGGTAACAAACCTGCCCTCCCAGTGCATTTTGATACGTTTGATAAAGTATTTGATATATGGCGCAAAGCCTATGTCGGATTATTCTTGTAATTTTGCAACGAATAAACAATTTAATCATATACGAATGAAAAAGAAAAATATCCAGACCCCCGTTTTATCAATGGCCATTGCTGCATGTATGATATCTCACCAGCAAAATGCGCGGGCCGGAGAAAAACCGTCCCTGCAAAATGATTCCGTGCCTTATGTAACCATGCCGGACGTTTCCCCTAAACTCACCACAGGAGATGGAAATCCCCTGCTGGATTTTATGTTTACAGCGGATCCAACTGCAGTAGAATATAATGGCAGAATTTATGTGTACGCAACAAACGATCAGCAACAATATGATTCAATAGGCGGTTACGGAAAAAACTCCTACGAATACATCAAATCTCTGGTGATGATGTCTTCCGATGACATGACAAACTGGACCTATCACGGAATTATTAAAACAGACAGCATCGCCCCATGGATACAAACATCATGGGCACCGTCGATTGCAAAACGTGAGGAAGCGGACGGCAAGACTCACTTCTACCTCTATTTCTCCAATAGCGGGGGTGGAACCGCAGTGCTGACATCCACATCCCCCATAGGACCGTGGTCAAGCCCGCTGAATCATAGTTTGGTAGACACAAACACTCCCGGCATAGCAGGAGAATGCAAAGCCGCTTTCGATCCGGGTGTAGTCATCGATGACAAAGGAAAAGGTTGGCTGACAGTAGGCGGAGGATGTGCTCGCATTATGCGTTTGGGAAAAGACATGATTAGTGTGGATGGCCCGATAAAGTCCATCAGGGCTCCCCATCATTTCGAAGCTAACGAATTAAACTACATCAACGGCACATACGTTTATACTTATAACATAGATTGGCAAGATTTTAGCGACTGGCCTCTCCAGACAGAGAAACCAACCACCTGTTGCATGAGTTACATGACTAGCAAAACTCCGCTGGTAACCAAAAGTTGGAAATACCAGCACAACTATATGAAAAACCCTGGAGATTATGGATTTGACTACAGCAACAATCATACACATCTACACAAATTCCGCGGGAAATGGTATGTATTCTATCACACAAAGAGTTTGCAACATAGTTTCAATACAACAGCTGGTTTTCGTAATGTTTGTGTCGATGAAATACAAGTTGACGAGAATACTGTGAATATCCACATGGGTAATCAGACTCTGAAAGGCGTAAAACAGATACAGCCTATGAATCCGTTCATCATCCAGCAGGCCAAAACCACAGCAGCCACACAAGGCGTCAAGTTCACAAATGGAAAAAGCATCGGGGACATGTATGCCGTTACCGTTCCCAACAAGACTGGCATCATTGCTGTCAGAGGTGTGGAATTCAACAAAGTACCTTCCAGTCTGGAAATTAAGGCATCCGGAAACGGAATCATAGAAGTTCGCCGGGATAGGCCGGACGGAGAAGTCATAGCTTCAATCAAAGTCGGTACCCCGCAAATGAAACTCATAGAATCCCAACTTCAAAAGAATATGACAGGCACAATGGACCTCTGTTTTGTCCTGAAAGGAAACAATATCACATTCGACGAATGGAAGTTCAAATGATAACTTACTGATGACAAGGAGGGTGCATTGCCCATTATGATGCACTCTCCTTAACTTCCTGTACGTATCCCGCGCTGAGGAGACTATGCATGGAAGCTGTGCTATCGTTGGATTCTCTTGTTTGTTTTTGCAACACTAAGATAAGTGAATTCTTCGACATGGCAAAATCCTGGGCCGCTCGGCTCTGCCGCTTGACTTGTTCAAGAACTTTTTGCTGCTCAGGTGTTTAAAAAGTTTAATTTATAATAGTGTTGCGTAATTAAGAACTATGGGACATATTATTAAACTACGATGGAAAATCGCTGGAATGCTGGGCATCTTGCTTCTATGTTCAATGCAAACTGCAGCGAAAACAGTTGCGGATTCCTCCCTGAAACCACGTGTTGTCGTACTTACGGATATTGCACCGACAGACCTTGAACCCGATGACATGGAATCAATGGTCCGCCTGCTGGTCCATGCTGACCTTTATGAAATAGAGGGACTGATTGCGACAGGAGGATGGAACAGCTGCGGGAGATCTTATCCGGACGAATGGATGGAAAACATGCAGAAAGTAATTAATGCCTACGAGGAGGATCTACCGAATCTAATGAAACGATCCGGACAAAAGGGTTTCCTGCCAGTAGAAAAGGAAGCTGGCAAACAAACGTTGGGTTATTGGCCAAGTGCTGCCTATTTGCGTAGCAGGACTGCATTTGGCAGCAGAGATTTAGGCGTAAGCAAACTTGGAGAGGAGAATCGCTCACAAGGTAGCCAAATGATTATCGACCTGGTTGACGAAAAGGACGACCGTCCCTTATGGGTTATGGTTTGGGGCGGTGCAAATACACTGGCTCAAGCGATATGGACTGTCAGGCAGGAACGAAGCGAAACGGAAGTTAGAAAGTTTCTGAATAAGTTGTGTGTTTATACAATTACAGACCAAGATGTATGCGGAGGTCCCCCTGTGGATTATGCCTTCAGTTCTCATCAATGGATCCGCAAGACTTGCGGCAAGGATATCCGCTTTTTCTGGGACGACAGCGCCTGGATCGTGCAGAACGCCATAGGAAGCCAGAATTGGAACGAATACGCAACTCATATACAAAATCACGGGAATCTAGGGAAAATATATCCGAAAAACAAATACGGAGTGGAAGGCGACACTCCTTCTTTCCTACATGTAACCCCAAATGGATTAAACGATCCGACCGTATGTAGCCAGGCAGGTTGGGGTGGCTATTTCCGATGGGGACTGTCACTAGACAGTCTGACAACATGTTACACAAATGCAGATCCGGCAGTCAGATGCATATCGGAGAAATATGAAAAATACTTCTATCCCGCAATATTCGCCAACTTCATGGCACGTATGGATTGGGCTGCATACGGCAAAGGAAACCGTAACCCGATAGTCATCGTAAATGGTGAAAAGGGATTGAACCCGATTATAATTGAACCAGAAACAGAAGAGGAACTCCAATTAAACGCTTCAAAATCTGTGGATCCGGATAAAGATAAACTGACATTCCACTGGTGGATATTGCCGGAAGCGGGTACTTACACCTCAACGGTAAGTATCAGAGAGGCAGACAAAGCTAATGCCATTCTACGTATCCCCCAGGATGCGGCTGGAAAAGAACTGCATATAATCTGTGAAGTGACAGACAATGGGACTCCGGCACTGACCAGTTACAGAAGGGTCATCATCCGCCCAAAACTTGGCGAGACATTCAACCTTTCTGGGCAGCGATAAACATAACTATAAAGGCAATGTTATCAGAAAAAGATAATTCAGTAATTGATATTTAACATATAACAAATTCCCAGAGAAGGACGTGATGTATTAGGCTCATCTGTATATTTTTCCTCTGTTTTGACCAAACATTTGGGGAATCTGGAATATTTTGGGTAAAAACATTTGGGGAATCTGGAACATTTTGGGCAAAAACATTTGGGGAATCTGGAACATTTGTTTATTTGACTTTTCCTGATTTCCTCTTCAAATAGGTTTGATGGTGTATCATTTTCGTTATAATGTTGGCTATCAAACCTATTTGGTACTTCTCACAAAGTATTTGTTATACCACGCAAAGTCTTTTTCAGCCTTTTCTGTTACTTTTGCAAGTGGAAATGAGAAACATTTCTTGTTCCACGAATGAACAATTATTATCAATAAACTTAAAATTAAAAGCGTATGAAAAAGATTTTTACTTTGATTGCTGCTGCCTTGATGGCAGTTAACGTGAGTGCAGCTAACAAGGTGCTGAAGATTACTGGCACCGCTGACAAGGATAATGCTTGGGACAGCCAGTGTTATATCAACCTTAAGAATCTAGAGAAGGGCAAGCCTTATGTCGTGAAGTTTGATGTGTACACTACAGCTGGTACCGAATTCAAAATCGGAACAGAGGCTATTGACGAGACTCAGACAGAGCATATGACGGAGTGGAATGCTTCTGCAGTGTTCAGTTATACTGAGGAACTTACCTTGACTAATCAAAAGTCAGAGGCAGTAATAAACTTCCCTGGTAAGACCACGGTTACTTGTCACTCCCACTGTACTGCAAAGCCAGGAATGGAGATAGATCATACAAATGGTAATACCAAAAATTGTGATCCGGAAATTTTGAAGGATTATGAGTATGCAGCTACTGCACTCTTGCTGAATGTAGGAAAGATGCCTAAGGATGCAGTCATCTATATTGGTAGCATTAAGGTGTATGATGCAGATGGCACCCTCCTTTCAACAGAGAATTTTGATAATGCAACAGTTGGTGAGTATGATACTAATAAGACTGTTCACTATCCAGGTTGGCAGAATGCTGCTACATTTGAAATTGTAGAAGAGCCTACTACAGGCATTTCTAAAATTGAGAGTGCAAATGTAGCTAAGGATGGCAAGTGCTTCAACCTCGCTGGTCAGCAGGTAGGTAAGGGTTACAAGGGCATTGTGATCAAGAATGGTAAAAAGATGGTTATCAAGTAATAGATGAGACGTTTTACAATGCTCGCATCTCTCCTCATGGTTCTGTGCCTACAAATGGCGGCACAGACCTGGGAAGATGTAAATGTGGGGACTTCTACTCGCAAGACCCTCACTTATGTACCAAAGAATGTAGAGAAATCACCGGCTCTGGTGATTTCTCTTCATGGTATGAATCAGGACCCTGGGTTTCAGCAGAATCAGACGCAATGGAATGCGCTGGCTGATACCGAGGGTTTTATTGTTACCTATCCGCTGGGTAATAACAGAATGTGGGATACCAGCGGTATGGGTGATGTGAAGTTTGTGGAGGCTGTCATGAAGGATATGGAGCTGAAGCACAATGTGGATAAGAACCGCATCTATCTCTCGGGTTTCTCTATGGGTAGCTGGCTGGGGTATCATTGCCTGGAAACTCTAGGCGATAAAATTGCCGCCTTCGGACCAGTAAGCGGTGTGGACATCGGTAAGCAGCCTAGAGCTAACCGCATGGTGCCTATCATGCATATTCACGGAACCGCTGATGACATATTCAAATATAAGGGCGATCCTTATCACATGGCTGGCGGTTATCCTAGCATTGAGGAATATGTAAAGAAGTGGGCTGCCTACGAAGGTTGCGATACAAGCAACCCGCAGGTAATCCGTCCTTATCCTGCCGGCAGAAATACTGCAAATGATACCCGTACTATATATAATAATGTGAACGATGATGTAGAAGTGAACCTTATTTCTATTGATGGTGTGGGACATTGGCATTCCAATGATCTTAACGGGGTAAATTCTACCCAGGAACTGTGGAACTTCTTCAAGCGTCATCAGTTGAACCAGCATCCGGTACCTGTGGAAAACCGCAACTATTTCATCCGTTACGAGAGTACTGTGGGCGAGAACCTCTGGGACCGTCAGGCTGTCTACACCTTGCCAAAGGCTTTGGAGAAGGATGCCAAGTATACGCTGACCATGAAGGTGAGAACTTCTGCAGATTGCGCTGAGCTGGCATTCTGGCCTATCTGGAATGCAAGCGACCACAAGAACCAGTGGGGTGGAAGCGATGATGTGCAGTATCTGGCAGCCTATTCTGTAGAGGCTGGCGACTGGAAAACGCTGACCTGGAATTTCACAGCCAACTTCACCTTGGATACCTTCCAGTTTGTATTTGGCAAATACGGTGGTACACTCGATATTGACGA
>ERZ1023621.166-NODE-166-length-20084-cov-37.005842_pt1 | contig 20084 bp, 10 predicted proteins | sample MGYA00380330_ERZ1023621 | MGnify/ENA primary metagenome ERZ1023621 (study PRJEB33179, sample SAMN07448975) | human gut metagenome | biome: Human-gut; feature: Human associated habitat; material: Faeces | host: Homo sapiens | place: India: Bhopal | collected...
CTAGGCAGCGAGAGCGTAGTTATTTTCGCCAATTAATTTTTTGTTCACTAGGATTTAGGAGGTAGCCAACGAGCCTCCGCATGCTTACGTACCATTTCATCTCGCCGTCAAATCCAGTCAACCCCGAGAATTTTCTGATATTGGGTGCAAAGATAAGGCGAAAATTTGAAATTACCAAATATTTTTAGGGAAAAAACTGCCAGCATCCTCATTTTCATTATTTTTAGGTATTGCATACCTTCTTAGAAATATGTACCTTTGCAGCCTGATTTAAGATAGTAATAATGATTATGAATATGCTAAATAAGAAAATAACTTGGAGAAAACAACATAAATGGTTAGGTATCGGTATGAGCTTTTTCATGCTGATGTTCTGCTTGTCGGGTATTTTGCTCAACCACCGTTCGCTTATCAAAGATGTGGACGTGAGCAGGAAATATCTGCCAAGTCGCTATGAATTTAAGAATTGGAATGGCGGGTTGCTGAGGGGAACGCTTGCTTTGGATGATGCCATATTGATGTATGGAAACGGGGGAATCTGGCAAACGGATTCTAGAGCATCCACATTCAGGGCCTTTAATAAGGGAATTCCAGCAGGAGCAGACTGCCGACAGATAAGAAATGTTATCAGAACGGATGATGGTTCTGTCTGGTCGGTATCTCCATTTTCACTCTACCGGTTGGGGAGTCACAAAATATGGAAAAGCGTAACTCTTCCAACAGAGCCGGAAGAGAAGTTGAGCGACATTTCTGCTCATGGAGATACGCTTTTGGTTCTCAGCCGTTCCTATGCTTATGTTTCCTTGCCACCTTATCAGAACTTCCACCGGATAGAATTGCCTATGCCAAAGGAGTATGATGGGAAGGTTACAGTCTTTCGTACGATATGGCTGCTTCACAGTGGAGAGTTGTTTGGCAGCATTGGTAAACTCATCGTAGATGGCATTGCCATCATCCTGGTGTTGCTCTGCATCTCAGGTCTTATCTTCTGGTTAAAGCCTAAACAGAAGAGGTTGCTTCGCTTTTCGCTACAATGGCATGACAAAATAGGCCGATACACCATCATGCTTACTTTGTTGATAGCCCTGACAGGTTGGTGCCTTCGTCCACCTGTGATGATAGCCTTGGTGTTGAACAAGATGCCGTCTATTCCTGGGACGACGCTTCATAGCAAGAACCCTTGGAATGACAAACTCCGTGTGGTGCGTTATGATGAAAAGTTCGGTGACTGGCTCTTGTCAACTTCGGATGGTTTCTTTTCCGTGAATTTCCAGACAGGAAAGTTGGAGTCAATCCCCAATACTCCACCAGTCAGTGTTATGGGATTGAATGTCCTTCAGCAAAACAAAGATGGTAAATGGTATTGCGGTTCGTTTAGTGGTCTCTTTGTTTGGGATAGAGTAAAGGGGACAACCGTTGATTATTCTACCGGGAAAGCTGCTTTAAAGAACGCTGGCGCACCATTCGGAAAAAAGGCGATAGCAGGTATGAGCCAGGATTTCTCTGATACGCCTGTCATTGCTGAGTATAATGAAGGAACCGACTTTGCGCCACAACCCGCTTATATGAACCAACTGCCCATGTCATTATGGAATGTGGCTCTGGAGGCTCATAGCGGTAGAATCTTCATAGGTAGTATTGCTACATATATATTTATCTTCGTGATGGGAATACTTGCCGTATGGTGCCTTTGGTCTGGGTATGTCATTAGACTGGTGAAGAAAAAATAAAAAAAAGTTTGAATGCGTTGTTTTAATTGCCATATTGCCATATTGTATGTGTAAATGGTTGATACTCAACGTAAAAGTACGTATGGCAATTCTCGGAAAAGCGCCGGAATTGCCATATATTGTTATTGTGAGAATTAGTACCCTCATTTTCGTCGCGACGTATCTGATGCTGCGTCGTGACGCAGTTGTTGTTACGTCGCGATGTATCAGATGCTACGTCGGGACGAAATTTCTTCCGCATCGATGGCGAAGTTATGAATAAAGATTGTTCATGGCAATATATGGCAGATAACCCCTAAAAATAAAGAATTGCCATACCCTTAACAGCTTTGTAATCAGAGAGATTACTGGCTGATATGGCAATATGGCAATTCTTGAAAGAAAAATATTTAAAAATAAATCTTGTTACTTCACGCTCCACTCAAACAAACCGCAGGAATGAGTTTCTGGCTGCTTCAGTTCGAGCTTAACTGCCTTGGTCTTCACTGGGTCGAAATTCACGATGCAGGCTACACCACGCTTGCATGGATAAGCATCGGCTCCTGGAACTTCCTTCCAGTTGCCTGCCTCGTCCTGATAGTAGAGTTTCCAGCTGTCTGGTACCTTGCAACCGCCCCATGGCTGGTCGTCGTACCAATATACGGTGCTGGTCTTGATCTCCTTGCTCTCTAGGAAGGTGTAGGTAATCCACTCTGTAGTGTTCTTCTTAGGCCACCAGTGGATGTATGGGATAGAGCGGTCGTTCTCATCGGCTGGCACCAAACCATCTGTAATACTGCTCTTGGCAGGCACTGGAGATGAGAATTCTACCTTAGCCTGTGCTGCGAGAGTTGCAGGAGCTGATGGCTTTGCTGCCTTGACATCCTGTGGCAACCATACCTTCATGTTGCCGTTGCCACGATGAGCCCAGGCGAAGTATGGGATGAGAGTCAGGGTCTGGTCCTTGGTACTCAGCTTGCCGCTCTTGTCGTAGGCGAGAGTCTGCACGTTCTCGGTCAAGGTCTCCATATTCTGACCCTTGTAGAGTGTCAGTACATTCTTATATTTAGGGGCGATGAAACCATCGTACGAGAGCTTGCCTTCAGCGAACTGAGGTTCGCGGTTCTCCAGGATGCTCATGATGTCGAAGCCCTTGTTGTCTGGCCACTCTGCACAATATACAATAGGACCACGCTCGATGCTGATGCAGCCACGGTCGGCCTCTACCTTATTGTTGGCACGTACGGTGCGCGCCTCCATATCGAAGTGAACGCGAACCACATCGCCCTTCTTCCACTTGCGGTTGATGGTATAATAGCCATCCTCTGTCACCTTACCCTCTACTTTCTTGCCGTTTACGGTGATGGTATAGCCCAGACGCTTGCCGTCACTGTAGTAGTAAAGGTCTGATGGTACTGGCTGACCCTTCACCCATCCAGGAATGCGGATCTTCATACCGAACTGACCTGCCTTGTTGTCATCTACCTTGATGGCGATGTCGCCGTTCCAAGGATATTTTGTGTCCTGGCTCAAAGCCACCTTCTTGCCAGCCACTTTCAGAGAAGAAGAGTTGCTGAGGAAGAGGTTGACATATACGTTCTTATCCTTTACAGCATATACATAGCCTGGGAGGGATGGTAGGAAACGGCAGATGTTGCTAGGGCAGCAGGCACAGCCGAACCAAGCCTGACGCTGGTGCTGACCCATGCTCTCCAATGGGTTAGGGTAGAAGAAACCGCCGCCGTCCATGCTCACACCACTGATGAGACCATTGTAGAGGGTACGCTCCAATACATCGTAATATTTGCTCTCGCCATGGAGGAGGAAGAGACGGTAGTTGACATAAACATTGCCGATAGCTGCGCAGGTTTCGCAGTAGGCACTCATGTTAGGCAACTCGTAGTTCTTACCGAAAGCCTCGCCATTGTTGGTGGCTCCGATTCCTCCGGTGATGTAGAGCTTCTTGCTCACGATGTTGTCCCAGATACGGTCGATGGCGTGGATATAGGCGGTATCGCCGGTGAGGGCAGCTACATCTGCCATACCAGCATACATATAGGTAGCACGAACGGCATGACCTACAGCCTCGTCCTGTTCCAAAACCGGTTTGTGGCTCTGAGAATATTCCTGTTTGATAGATGTCTTGCCACGATAGTCGAGGAAGAACTTTGCCTCTTCGAGATATTTCTTGTTGCCTGTAGCAAGATAGAGCTTGCAGAGTGCCATTTCGGCAATCTGATGTCCCGGTACCACGCAAGCCTGTCCTGGGTTAGGACCAACCTCGCGAACCACGCAGTCGGCATAGCGGATGGCGATATCGAGGAACTTGCGGCTACCTGTAGCCTGCCAGTGAGCCACGGCACCCTCCACCATGTGACCGAGGTTGTAGAGCTCATGGCTCAAGTCTTCCTCCATGCTCCAGCGCTTGTCGCCTGCCCAGAAGTGAGGATGCTTCGGGTTCTGTGTACGGGCGGTATAGAGATATCCGTCAGCCTCCTGAGCCGGAGCGATGATGTCGAGCACACTGTCGATATAAGCCTTTAGCTTCTGGTCTGGATAAGTCTGGAGCACGTAGCTAGCGCCCTCGATAGTCTTGTATGGGTCGGTATCGTCGAAGCTGTAAGGCATCAACTTGCCCACATCGTAACTATCGCTAGGATGTGCAGCGCGCTCAAAGTTCTTGTATCTGCCCTCTGATTCGCACTTGCTGAAAGCCAGCGGGATGGTTACCTTGCGAGAGGTCTCGATACGCTGTCCCCAGAACGTATTGTTCCAAACCTTTACTGATGTGAAAGGCACCGGTGTGATAGGATAACCACCCGAGCTCTTGTTCACCTTTTGTGCCGAAGCAGGCATCAATGCCAATGCTGCCAAGGCTGATGTTACTAAAATCTTCTTCATGTATTGCTAGTTTATTTTGTTTGGTTTTTGTAAGGAATGTATTCATCCCAGAGTTTCAATGAATGCAGATAGCCTGAGAAAGGCCATGCCTCTTCGGCATTCTTGCCTAGAAGCATAAACTGCGATGGCTTGACGAGAAGCTGGATATCTTTCTGGCTGATGAGCTTGTCGTTGATGTAGATGCTTTCGATTCTGCCATCGAAGCAGACATATACGTGCTGCCACTTGCCTTCCAGGGTCTTCATCTCCTTGTAGCCGGCATCCTCATACCATCCGTAGTGGTTCATCACACCGCAGCGTGGTTCGGTGCCGTTTACCAACATCAGCTTCTCCAGTTCATCGTGTGAAGAGGTGAAATCGGCTACGCATTCATTCTCGGCAATCTCCGGATTCAGAATCCATGCCTCGATGGTGTATGGAGCGTTGTCGCGGATAGTGGCTGGGAGCATGAAGTTGCTTCTGTAACTCTCCTTGCCGGTAAAGGCAAATGCCTTCTTGCCCTCTATGGTCTTGATGATGGCTGCTGTATCGTGCTGCGTCTCAAACTCGCCCTTGAGGTGAACGTCCAGCGGGCTGCCGTTCTTGATGTAAGGCACAGTATCGCCCTCGTTGTAGTAGTCAGCGCTGATATCTACCACCAGTCCCTGACTGTTCTTATCGGCTACAGCCTCACGTACGATGTTGCTCTGGGCATCGAAAGCCTTTTCTGCAGCCTCCTGTTCCCAGTTATAATAACGGAGATTGGTGAGGGTAAATTGCTTTTCGCCTGCACGGATTTCCAGTTTTCCTTCAGAAAGATTCAGACGAGGATCGTTTTCATCTATCTGATGCCAGCTTCCGTTGTCGAAAGCCTGGGCGGTGAGGGTATGCTTGCGTGCTTTGCCGAGCTGCGGATGAGTCATCACAAGCTGGGCGCCCGGTTGCAGGGTGATGGCATCTTTGCCTGCCATACGCTCTCTGAGGGCGGTGCCCTGAAGGAGTGAGAACTTGCCGGCGAGCATTCCCTCGTTGTTATGCCAGGTAGTGCCATCGAAATCGGCTGCTGTCAGGTCTAGCCACTGCTGTGGGGCAGAATCTTCTACGGAACCGTAAACCTTGATGTTCCAGATTGCGCCACCGAAACCATTCTTCTGTCCGCCAGTATAGGTGAGGCGGATGTACTGCGCCTTGGCATTTCCGAAATCTACCATTGGCGAACCAGCCAGACGGTTCTGTCGCTTGTCAGAGAAGGTCTGCCAGTGCTTGCCGTCATTCGATGTCTCGATGAGATACTGATAGAACTGTGTTCCGTATTCAAACTGAGTCCAGATGCTCTTGATGCTCTGCTTCTTGCCCAGGTCAATTTGGATCCAAGCCGGTCCGGTGGTGCGAGGGCGCCAGAGTGTGCCGTTGTTGTCATCAACCGCATATTCCGGACGGAAATCGTTGTCGTAGTAGGAAGAGGCGGTAACCTTGGCGCCGAAGGCGAGGTTCTTTGCTACCTTCATCTCCGGTTTCAGATCGAGTCCTTCGTGGGTTGGAACGACCTCCTTGATGGTACCGTCTGCATTGAATTCGAGTTTGTCGATTGCCACCTGACGATGGAATCCACGGTTGGAATGCGGATTGTCGTGGCGATGATATACGATGTAGTAGTTGTCGCCTTCCTGCAGCACGCTGTTGTGTCCTGGACCATGAACGGTTCCATCGGCATTGGTCTTGAGGATAGTGCCGTGGTAGGTGTAAGGACCGAGCGGACTCTTGGCTGTGGCGTAATCCACACGATAGCTGGCATCCTCGCAATGCTCGCAGGAGTAGAGGAAGTAGTAGATACCGTTGCGCTTGAAGACGAATGGAGCTTCGAAGAAGTGAGTAACCTCGGTATTCGGGATGAGCTTGGTTTCGCTGAATGATTTCATGTCAGGATTCAGTTTACCTGCTCCGCAACCGAAGCCTTTGTAGATGCCCCAGGTGCCCCAATACATATAGACCGAACCATCATCATCTCGGAAGGTCTGACCATCCAGGGTGATGGCATTCTTTACGAATCTGTCCGGTACGAGCACGGCTTCGCTCTCGTCCAGCACATTCTTCCAAGGACCGCGAGGTGTATCGCCCACACCCAGATGGAGCTTGCAAGGCTGGCAGTAGAGATAGTAATACTTGCCGTCGGCTTCGTTCTGCATTACATCCGGTGCCCAGATCCAGTGGCTGTCCGGCCAGTTCATCGGCATCAGAGTCCAGTTCTTGAAGTCCTTGCTGCACCAGAGCTGTGCCGGTCCGAAACCGGCTCCGCTACCATCGGTAGTAGCATATATATAATAGGTGTCACCAAACTTCTTGATGGTTGGATCGGCAAAATAACCAGGCAGGATTGGGTTGCCTGCTCCCGGAGTGTTGTAAGCAGCTTTCTGGGCAGCCCCCGTTTGAGGCGCTGCCGCAGCTGCTGTTACGAATAGTGTTACAATTATATTTTTACTAACCATATGAACTTCTTTTTTTCTAAATGCTTTTTTATTTCTTGATAACCTTGATGACGAATCCACCGCCAGAAGCAAGTTGAATCTTCATTTCTGATTTCTGATTGATGACAGATTTCTCTATCTTGTAATCCTCGGCATCGTGGTTGGCATTGATGCCATCCTTCAATACGATTGCTTCGTAATCTCCATCCGCGAGGAAATCAAACTTCAGGGTGAGCGTGCGCTCATCCCAGTTGTTCTGACCGCCAACATACCAGTCGTTGCCCTTCTTTCTGGCGGTAACGATATACTTTCCGATTTCGCCTTGTGGCACGATGGTCTTGTCGAAAACTACAGGCAATGAAGCAATGTATCGGGTGTATGGCTCATCCGCCTCATAGTTGGTAGGAGTGTCGGCGAGCATCGTAAACGGACTGTCCTGTACGATGTAGCAGGCAGCCTGGTGGCATCGGGTACCCATCGAAATCGGTTTGGTGTAGATTGCCTTCCAGTTGTCGCGGGTTCCGTTTCTCATCGCTCCCGGTGTGAAATCCACCTGTCCTGCCATCATTCGGATGTATGGGAAGGTGACATCGTAGAGCGGCATATCATTCTTTGCTTCCGTCCAGCGGCATTCTTCCATACCGAAGACACTCTCGTAGTTGAGGATGTTAGGATAGGTGCGGTTCAGGCCGTGTGGCTTGTAGATGCCGTGCAGGTCGAGGATGAGATGATGCTTGGCGGTGCAGGCAGCCAGACGTTCCACCATTTCGATGGCGGTCTGGTCGTCGCGGTCCATAAAATCCACCTTGAAACCCTTGATGCCCATATCGGCATAGGTCTTGCAGATGGTTTCCAGGTTCTCGTCCATCACGTTGAAGACTGCCCAGAGCACGATATCCACGCCCTTGCTCTTACCATATTCTATGAGCTTAGGCAACTGGATATCGTCTATTGGTTTCAGAATGCTTCCCTCTTTCGAGTTGTACCATCCTTCATCAAGGACGATGTATTCCAAACCGTGCTTATGAGCAAAATCTATGTAATATTTGTAAGTATCGAAGTTGATGCCTGCCTTGAAATCCACACCTTTCAGATTCCAGTCGTTCCACCAGTCCCAAGCCACCTTGCCCGGTTTGATCCAGGAAGTATCGCCTATCTTGTTGGGAGCAGCCAGGGCGTACACCAGGTTGTTGGTTGGCATCTGGGTATCGTGTTCTGTGATGGCGAAGATACGCCAAGGATAATTGCGCTTGCCGGTGCTGGTAGCGATATAATCGCAGGTGCTCTTTACATGGCTCATGTGGCGCCAGGGATAGTAAGCCATCTCCTTAGGGTAGGGAGCGAAGGCGGCTCTCAGAATTCCCTTCTCTTTATCCTGTTCGCTGCTGTTAGCCTTCAGCCACATGCTCGGATACTTCTCCAGGTCGCTCTCCAGGATAGTGACTTTCGCCTTTCCGCAATCTATGGTTGCCGGGAGAAAAGCCAAATCCTGCTTAGCGGTATCGAGCCGTGTTTCGTGATAGATATTCTGGAAAGCCATGGCAAAAGGCTTTTCTGGTGTCGTAGTGTATGGCAACCATGCCTTCTTGTCCTTGCCAAACTGGTAGGCGGCGGTTTCATTCAGTATGATGGTCTTGCCTTTTCGCTGGGTATAGAATCGGTAAGCCACTCCCTCATCGTAAGCTCTCAGGATGATGCCGAAACCATTCGTCAGTTTCAGATTCAGTTCCTGATATGCTGTTTCAAAGTTTTGCTGACGATAGAATGGCGCATGGATGGTTTCCTTATGGTTGCTAAGCTTGTGACTTGCTACCTTCGGATTCTTACCCATGTCCGTTCCATCGTTCAGCGTTACACCTATTGAAGACTCCTGTAAAAGAATGGAGCCATTGTATTTAAATTGAAGAGAGAGAGACTTGTTGGTGTTGAGTTCTGCTACGATTTTACCATCTGGTGATTTCACCAGATAGTTCTCTGCCGATACTGTTGCCCCTATATATAATAAGGTGGCGATGAAAAAGAGTTTCTTAACCATAACTTTCTAGGTTTATTGTTGTTTTGTCCGTTTTTTTGTTTGCTTGGTGGCAATGCCTGTATTACCGGATTACCACAAGTTTTTATTTCTGCTGCAAATTTACGAATAGAATTGTTTATGTAATGCAAAGAAAGTCCAAAATGATGAAAATATCGTATCACAAGTATCCTGTTAGACGATAATTGTATCTTTATGTACGATAATTTTAGGACTTCGTTGATTTTTTCTGTTATTTTGCAGCCAGAAAAATAAATGAAACAATAATAAACCTAGAAGATATGGATTTAAAGCAGTTTACATTACTGATAGGTGTAGCCAGTTTGCCATCCATGACAACGGCAGCCACTGTTTATCGCACCATCTCTAAGGTGGAGGCAATATCAGTGGATTGTCCGGTGGGCACAGTTCCCCGACTTCCTAATCTCGTATGGGTAACCTATTCTGATGGTTATTCAGAGTATCGCCAGGTGCGCTGGGCTAACGCTCCGCTTGCTGATGAGCAGGCTGAGGCTGATGCACAGAAGCATCCTGCCGGGAGCCAATATGAGATAGGTGGTTTTGTGATTGGTGATGAGACTACCGACAATGGTTATCCTGTCAAGGCACAAATCAAGGTGGTGGCTGAAGGCTATCAGACTCCAGAAAAGGAAGTGGCTCATACCTTCTCGCTCGCTGATGTGAGCATAGATGGTGACAACCGACTCACCCACAACCGTGATGAGGCTATCCGTGAGATCTGTTCCTGGGATGTTACTCAACAACTCTACAACTATCGCGATACCTATGGACTCAGTACCGAGGGTTATACTAAGAGCGATGGCTGGGATTCGCCAGACACCAAGCTCAAGGGTCATGGATCTGGTCACTATATGTCGGCTATCGCACAGGCATACGCCGTGGCAACCAACCCAGAGCAGAAAGCAATCCTCCGCAAGAACATCACCCGAATGGTGAATGAGTTGCGAGAGTGTCAGGAGAAGACCTTCGTATATAATAAGGAACTGAAGCGCAACTGGGAGGCTCGTGATTTCGCTCCTGAGGCAGAACTCAGAGAGATGAAGGGCACCTGGGCTGCTTTTGATGAGTATAAGAAGCACCCTGAACTTTATGGCTACGGCTATATCAACGCCATTCCGGCTCAGCATTGTGCTCTGATTGAAATGTATCGTGCTTACAACAACTCCGATTGGGTTTGGGCACCTTATTATAGTGTACACAAGCAACTTGCCGGTCTGATAGACATCGCAACCTACTTTGATGATAAGGAAATCTGCGATAAGGCTCTCCTCATCGCCAAGGATATGGGACTCTGGGTATGGAACCGCATGCACTACCGCACTTATGTAAAGCAGGACGGCACCCAGGATGAGCGCAGAGCCAAGCCGGGCAACCGCTACGAGATGTGGGATATGTATATCGCCGGTGAGGTGGGAGGAATGAGCGAATCGCTCTCCCGTCTTTCAGAGATGGTTTCCAATCCGGATGAAAAGGCAAAACTCCTCGAGGCAGCCAACTGTTTCGATGCGCCTAAGTTCTATGATCCGCTGAGCAAGAACATCGATGACATCCGTACCCGCCATGCCAACCAGCATATTCCGATGATTATCGGAGCGCTGCGCAGCTACAAGAGCAATCAGAAGCCATATTATTACAATCTGGCTGAGAACTTCTGGAGACTGGTGCAGGGCAGATACATGTATGCGATGGGTGGTGTAGGCAACGGAGAGATGTTCCGCCAGCCATATACCCAGATACTGAGTATGGCAACCAATGGTCTACAGGAAGGCGAATCGGAGGCTTATCCGGATATCAACGAAACCTGCTGCGCATATAACCTCGTCAAACTGAGCAAGGATCTGAACTGTTATAACCCTGATAATGCGCAGTATCTCGACTATATCGAGCGCACGCTGTATAATCAGATTATCGGTTCGCTCAATCCCGATCAGTATCAGACGTGCTATCAGTATGCGGTAGGATTGAATGCCACCAAGCCGTTCGGCAACGAGACTCCTCAGAGCACCTGCTGCGGTGGTACAGGTTCTGAAAACCATACCAAGTACCAGCAGTCGGCTTATTTTGCCAACGATCATACCCTCTGGGTGGGACTCTATATGCCAACCACCCTCCACTGGAAGGAGAAGGGTGTGACCATCAAGCAGGATTGCCTGTGGCCGGCACAGCATTCAGCCATCAAGATAACGGAAGGCGAGGGTAATTTCACCCTGAAACTCCGTGTGCCATACTGGGCAACTCAAGGTTTCTCCATCAAGGTGAACGGCAAGGAAGTGGCAAAGAGCTATCAGCCTAGCACCTATGTAGAACTGGAGCAGAAGCACTGGAAGGTGGGAGATGTCGTAGAAATCGACATGCCATTCAGCAAGCATATCGAATATGGTGCCGACAAGCTTTCGAGCGATGTGGCAAGTATGGACGGTACTCCGCTGAAGACATCCTGGGTAGGAACCCTGATGTACGGACCATTGGTGATGGCGGGTACAGGCGCACAGACCTGGAACCAGGCTACGCTGAACATAGACTCCAAGTTGAGTAATATCACCGTGGGCGAATCGAACGGCGTGACAACAGGTGCGGGAGCCAATCTCCTTACCCTGAAGCTGGATGGCAAGGAATTCCAGCCAGACTATTACCGTAACACCAACACTACCCACTACTATCGAATCAACCTGACCGATGCCAAGAGCAAGAAGAGCAAGAAGGTGAAGATAGATTTCACCGAATTGAATTCTCTCCTGAATCTTGCCGCAGAGCGCAAGGCTGACCAGGAGAAGTGGAATGCCCTCTCTCAGAAGGTTCCGGAGTATGCTCCATGGGCACCGTTCGGATATGAGCGCATGCTGAAGGTAATGGTCCAGGCACAGGAGCTGGTGGCAAAGGGCAAGAAGAAGGTAACCCAGGACGAACTGGAAGGCACTACTGCCATCCTGAACCGTGCCATCAACACGATGCGCCCTGGCAACCTTGCCGAGATGGAAGACCTCCGGGAACTCTCCGGTCTGCTTCGCCGTGCCGGTTGGCCGGATGACAACACCAGCGAGGAACTCAAGGAAGCCATCAGTTATGGCAGAATGGTTCAGAAATACGTGACCGACGGAAGTGGAACCCACGACATGATTCATGCCGCTGTGGGAAAACTGAAGAAGGCGATGAAACAATAAAGACATTGAAACAACAAAACAAATAAGCATTAAAGACAACAAAGACATCATTTAGAATAAACAACATTTAAGAGTAACAAAATCGGTTAAAAGCCGAAAATATCGTCCAATCCGGGCGGTTTAGACGATATTTTCACTCTTTTAGACGATAATGTGGCATGATATGCAAAATATTGTGTTACTTTGCAATCGAAAATTAAACAATAATAAACCTAGCAAAAATAAAAAATGAGACAGACACAAAAAATTTCAGGCTTTGTTCATAGCCAAGCTTATGTTAAAGCCATCGCGTGTTTGGTCCTTGCATGTGGGGGGGCATTACCTACTCTAGCAGCAAGTGAGACCTTATCAAATCCTTCTGTACAATCTGTTCAGCAGAATGGTACCACTATCAAAGGCGTGGTTGTAGATGAACAGGGAGAACCTATTATTGGTGCAAGCGTTGTAGAAAAAGGCAATGCCAAGAATGGCACTGTTACCGATCTTGATGGTAACTATACCTTGCAGATCAAGAAAAGCAATGCTCCTGTTGTAGTTTCCTATATTGGATATAAGAGTATAACCATCGTCAAGGGTGGCAAGGTTACTCTGCAGGCAGACAACAAGCTTCTGGATGAGTTGGTTGTCGTAGGTTATGGTACCCAGAAGAAGGCAACCCTTACTGGTTCTGTATCTTCTATTGGTAGTGACGAGTTGAGTAAGATGGCTGCTACCAATATTACTAATGCCCTGGCTGGTAAGACAGCGGGTGTCATCGCCAATACCCGTACAGGTGAGCCTGGTGCTGATGATGCCAATATTCTTATTCGTGGTAAGGGTACAATGGGTGATACATCCCCATTGATTGTAGTAGATGGTGTTGCCGATCGTTCTTTCGGTCGCTTGAATCCGGATGATATTGAGAGTATTTCCGTATTGAAGGATGCTTCTGCTGCCATTTATGGTGCGCGTGCTGCCAATGGTGTTATCCTCGTTACTACCAAGCGTGGTAAGGCTGGTAAGGTACAGGTGAAGTATGATGGTACGGTATCTTTCTCTCAGCCAACTCGCATCCCTAAGATGTTGAATGCTTATGAGTATGCTACTTATACCAATGAGTTTGATAAGAACCGAGGAGCTGCACTTACCTATCCGGAAGAGGCTTTGCTGAAAATCAAGGATGGTTCTGACCAGATTAGCTTCCCAAATACCAACTGGTGGGATGCTGTAGCACAGGATTGGGCTACCAATACCCAGCATAGTCTTTCTATTAGCGGTGGTACAGAGAAAATGTCTTTCTATACTTCTGCTCAATATATGCAGCAGGATCCTATTTACAAGAATAGTCCGCAGAAATATAAGCAATATCAGTTTACCACAAATCTTGATGCACAAATCAACAAGAGCATTAAGTTGAGTATGGACATCTTGGGTCGTCGTGAAACCCGCGACCGTGGTGTACGTTCTACAGAGGATATGTTTGGTTATTTCCTGACTACTAACCCTATGTCGGCACCTTATTATCCTAACGGATTGCTCCGCAAGGGATTCGATGGTGTAACCAATAACGCAGTCTTGATGATTTCTGATATTCCTGGTAAGAGTACCACAACCAATAATACTTTGAATCTGAAGCCAAAGGTTCGTATTGACTTGGATGTACTGACCAAGGGATTGTATGCAGAAGGTTATGCAGCGCTTGACTTCTCGTTTAATAATGGAAAGACGATGAATAATCCATTTGATATCTATCAGTATAATTCTGATACTGACAGTTATGAGAATTTGAGAAGTTCAACAGGAAGTATTTCTGTAGATTCATGGTCATCTAACTCAGACAGAATTACATTGAATGCGCGTATTGGCTATACTCGTAGTTTTGGAGATCATAAGGTAGATGCTTTCGTGTCATACGAGCAGATGAAGTACAAATATAATTCTGTGAGCGGCTATCGTAAGAACTTTCTGTCAACAGCTCTTCCTGATTTGAACTTTGGTGGAACAAAGGATTCAGACAAGGATAATAGTGGCTATTCTGATGAGTTCGCTCGCCAGAACTGGTTCGGTCGTGTGAACTATAACTATAAGGATAAGTATCTCGCAGAGGCAACTTTGCGTTATGATGGTTCCATGAACTTTGCCAAAGGTCATCGATGGGGCTTGTTCCCTTCTTTGTCTGCTGGTTGGGTAATGTCTGAGGAAAATTGGTTTAAGCCTTTGAGTAAAGCCGTAAACTTCTTGAAGTTGAAGGCATCTTATGGTATGATGGGTAATGACAATATTGCTGCGTATCAGTATTTGTCAACTTTCTCATATCGGGCAAATAACCTTTATGCATTCGGAACAACTCCATCTTTGGTGCAGAGTGTGTTTGCTACAACTTCAGCTAATCCATTGGTAACATGGGAAAAGGCTCATTCTTGGAATGCCGGTTTCTCATCTCAGTTCTTGAATGGAATGTTTGGTTTGGATTTCGACTGGTTTAAGTCTGCCCGTCGTGATATCTTGATTACTCGTAATGCTTCTGTTCCAACCTATACTGGTTTGACTTTGCCTTCAGAGAATCTCGGTAAGGTAGATAATACAGGTTTCGAAGCAGTTGCTTTCTATAAGGATAGCAAGGGTGATTTCTCTTGGAATGTATCTGCCAATGTTACTTATGCAAGGAATAAGGTAGTCTATATGGATGAGGCTGTGAAGACTGTGGCTTGGCAGCGTGTGACAGGTCATTCTATGGATGGCTATACACTTTATCATGCCAAGGGCATCTATCAGACTCAGGAGGAAGTAGATAAATCTATTCATTTGCCTGGGGCAAAACCTGGTGACTTGATTTTTGAGGATACCAATGGCGACAAGCAGATAACTTGGGATGATGCTGTTCGTACGGATAAGAGTGCTACTCCACGCTGGATGTTCGGTCTGACTCTCGGTGGTTCTTGGAAAGGTCTCGACTTCACAGCTTTCTTCCAGGGACAGGCTGATGCACAGATTCTCGTGAAGCCAACTATGAATATGGCTAAGGAGTTCTATGATGGCCGTTGGCGAGAAGATGCTTCTGAATCAGAAAGACTCAATGCAAAATATCCACGTGCTTTTATGTCTGTATCTCAGGTTGATACCCGTAATGTGCTGGATTCAGACTGGTGGTTGCGTGATGCTTCTTTTGTTCGATTGAAGTCTATGGAAATAGGTTATACCTTCCCTAAAACTCTGATTCAGCATATAGGCTTGAGCAATGCCCGTATCTACGTGAATGGTAACAATCTCTTCACTATTGATAGTATGAAGATTTTCGATCCTGAGATGACTGATGGAATCAAGGGTTATCCTATTCAGCGTTCATGGACTTTTGGTCTTAATTTAGCATTCTAATATTTAAATAGTAGATAACATGAAATACAATATATTAAAAGGTGGTGCCATTTTCTGTGTGGGTTTGATAATGGCATCCTGCTCCGACTTTCTAGATGTAGATCCTCGTAATAAGATCTCTGATGCTGCAGTCTGGAGTAATGTTGATTTGGCTAATGCCGCCCTTAATGATTGCTACACATATGTAGAGGGTGAAAATGAAAACGGTGTGCCATTCTCAAGCTATACAGATGATGTATATCATCGTACAGGTTATGCCACAGAGGTTTATACTATGGGTACTGTATCTTGTGATAACTATAATGTGGGATACTCAGAGGCTCGTGGTAATACCTGGTATTTTTACTACAAGGCAATTAAGCAGGTAAATGAATTGTTGGAGAATATCGGTAAGGTGCCTGCTTCTGGTAATACAGAGACAACTAAGAAAAAGCAAATCGAGGGACAAGCTTATTTCCTTCGTGCATTCTTCTATCATCAGTTGTATTCGCTTTATGGTCGTGTACCTTTGGTATATCATACATTCGATATTGATTCACAGTGGGAACAGACCCGTGCTCCGATGGATGAGGTAGCTGACTCTATCTGCAAGGATTGTGATCGTGCAGCCGATATCTTACCTGTACAATATGCATCGAGTGATGACTTCGGTCGTGCTACCAAGGGTGCTGCTCTTGCGGTGAAGGCTCGTACTTTGCTTTATAAGGCAAGTCCTCTCTTTGGAACTCCTTCTAAGGAACGTTGGCAGGCTGCTGCTGATGCCAATAAGGCAGTCATAGATTTAAATGCTTATAGTTTGCCTTCTGTCAGCAATGCTGATGATTATGCGGCTTTGTTCTATGATGCAGAGAATCCGGAGATCATCTTTGAGAAGCTTTATAATACCAAGGATCCAGAGGGTGGTGCATTAAACTATCTTTTCCAAGCTCCTATGGGTGCCTTTGCTGGCGGTCATGGTTGGGGTGTATGGTTGCCAACTTATCAGGCTGCTGATGTTTATGAGAATGCTGATGGTAGTAAGTTTGAAATGAAGGACGTCAAGGAGTATTCTATCAAGAAAGCTGAGGTTACTGATGCGGGCGTTGTTTATAATAATGCAACCATTCAAGCAACTACCCAGTCGCCATACGTAGGTCGTGAGTTGCGTTTCTATGCTAACTTTATCTATGATGGCTCGAAATGGGGATATGGTGATGACAATCGTGAAATTGGTGTGTTTGAACCAGGTGAAGAAGGTGTAAAAGGTGGTAATTCTTCTGCTCTCAATACAGATGATGAGTACTGGAATGCAACCAAGACCGGATACTATATGAAGAAGTTCCTGAATCCTGCTTACAATACAGATCAGGAGGATGAGGTGGATACTACTCCTTGGATTTTCTTCCGCTTGGCTGAAATCTATCTGAACTATGCTGAGTGCCAGATGGAGCTTGGCAATAAGGCTGAGGCTTTGAAGTATATCAATTTGGTTCGTCAGCGTGTAGGACTTCCTGCTGCAACTGGTAAGGACTTGCGTGCTGAATACGAATATGAGCGTCGTGTAGAGTTGATGTTCGAGGGACAACGTTTCTTCGATCTCCGTCGTTGGAAGAAAATGCCAGAAACATATTCTGGGGATAATCTTCCTACAGCTATGAAGATCTATAAGATGAAGGATGGTACCATGCTTTATACACATGATGAAACTGTTCTTCAGCAGCGTAGCTTCAGGGATGCTATGTATTGGATGCCGGTACCTCGTTATGAGTTGAACAAATGTCCAAACTTGGATGGTGCTCCTTATGAAGGAACTCAGAAGTAGCGAGATAGTCTCGTTTTACTGAATTATATTCGCCCAATAGCAAAACACATAAGCTATTGGGCGATATTTTTTCAACTCTTTAGATTTCTGTATCTAATCAAAATCAACTTAAAACATAAATCATGAAACAAGTTAAACAGAATACGAGGAGCGTGGCAATATTGTCTTTGTTCCTTTTATTGTTATTGGGCAGTTGCTGTTCCAGTAATGATTCCATAGGAACTGATATTCCTGATAATCCCAAACCTTCGGAAGTGAAGGTGATGGATAAATCAAAGATTGTTGATTATAACAAGTATCATTGTCCTGCTAACTGGAATGAAGGATTTGAAAAGGGACCTGATTACATGCTCCGCAGCGATGCCAGATGGTCGTGGTGGAGAATGAAGCAGAGCGAGCACTTCTTTGTATTTTGGGAGCCTGGATTTGGAGATGATCCTAATGCAGAATCTGTACCGGAGGCTTTGCGTGTGGATATTGATGACTTGTTGCAGAAGGCTGAGCAGTTCTATAAGACCAATGTAGAGAAACTCGGTATGGCAACTGTGGGACAGGGAAAATCGGTTCTTGATAATCATAAGATGCAGATTTATCTCCTTTATCAGACTGATTGGCTTGCTACAGGTTCAGGCTATGATGACAAGATTGGTGCTCTTTGGGTAAATCCATCTACCTGCAAGCCGGTTGGTTCAACCATTGGTCATGAGATAGGACACTCTTTCCAATATCAGGTTTCTGCCGACAAACTCTTCACGGGTGAGGTTACGCCAATAGATAGGGCTGATGGTTCTCAGCTTGTGCCTGCCGGTTTCCGTTATGGTTTTGGTGAAAATGGTGCAGGCGGTTGTGCTTATTGGGAACAATGTGCCCAGTGGCAGTCGTTCCAGGATTATCCTAACGAGTGTTTTGACCAGGATGCTCATTATGCTGTTTGGCTCAAGAATCATCATCGCCACTTCAACCATGAGTTCATGCGTTACGCAAGCTACTGGTTCCAGTATTGGTTTACAGAAAAGCATGGCATTGCGTCATACGCCCGTATCTGGAAAGAAAGCAAATATCTTGAGGATCCTCTCCAGACTTATATGCGCATCTATTGCAACAATAGTCTTGATGCCCTCTACAAGGATTTGTATGAGTATAGTGCTCATTGTGCTGATTATGATTTCAAGGCTGTGCATCAGTATAAGAAGGAGGCTGCCATCAACTATTCTACCAAACTGTATAAGAACGATGGCTATTATCAGGTGGCTTATACTAACTGCCCGGGTACAACAGGTTTCAATCTCATCCCGCTGAATGTTCCTGCTTCAGGCAAGGTAAGTGCTACGCTTGAGGGGTTGGCTCCTGGCTCTGCTTTGGCTGCTGGTGATCCAGGCACAGTGGTAGATGGAGATGGTAATGCCAAGAGTACTGTAACCAAGTATAATTCACAGAGCAATACTCAGCAGAATTATCGTTATGGTTTTGTGGCAATCACCAAGGATGGCAAGTCGCATTATGGCGAGATGCATACAGGCAAGAAAGGCACAGCAACCTACGAAGTTCCTGCCAATACAGAGCGATTGTACCTCTGTGTACTGGCTGCTCCTGATAAGTATAATCGCAATGCCTGGGATGATGATGAGACCAATGATGAGCAATGGCCTTATCGTGTGAAGTTCTCGGGTACAGACTTGCTGGGTAACGTGACGATACCTGAAGGCGACCCTACTGACGTAGAAACTTCACTTGAGGTAAGTCTTGACGCAAGCAGCGAAAGTTATCCTCTGCATACCTTCAATCTCTTGAATGATGGTGTTATGGAGAAGATAGCCAAGGCATTCAAGTTGCAGCCTTCTGAGATTGCAAGTGCTACATTGGAGACTGGCGATGTGAAAGCTGAGGGTTTTACGGGTCCTGCTGATGGCAAGGTGGCTGTGGGCTTGACAAACTCTGATGGTTCAGTATCTTATGCATACTCTGCCAATGGAATCGGTTTTTGGATTGCAGAAGATGGTTCTGCCGGTGTTTGGGGGGATGGTACGAAGATCTACTTCGAATATGATGCCGGGGGCTATGCTCTTACTGTGGGGCATAAGCCTGGTTCTTCTGAAAAGGGCAAGACCTATACCATCAAACCAACCATGGTTTATAATAAGAATGGTAAACAGCATAAGGCTGTTATTACCATCAAGATGAAATTCGCATAATTAATATAATTAGTTCCGTTGCTGACGTAAAACTGTTGTTTTGCAGAATGCAACGGAACTTTTTTGTTTCTTTGCTTATGTTGATAACACTCTCGTTTCTTCTTTTAATACGTACATATCCGAAGCGTAAGGTGTATTGTCTTAATACTCTATAACTCATTACTTAAACAGTTATACTTCTACGTTTATTTGGCTTGAACTTCTTGATTTGTATAGTTGCTGCCATATGCCGGAAACATTGCTGCCATATGCCAGCAATCTTGCTGGCAATTGCCGACAACCTTGCTGGCATATGGCAGCAATCGCATACATCTAATTCTTTAAGGCGATAGATTGGTCTTCTCACATCATATCAGCTATGTGTTTTAGCCTTTTAAGAATACTAAAGAAAGCATTCTTTCATCAAAATAATAAAGAAAACCTGTTGGCGGAATTAAAAAACCGCCTGAAAATTAGTATATTTTTATGG
>ERZ1023621.179-NODE-179-length-19395-cov-8.180765_pt1 | contig 19395 bp, 12 predicted proteins | sample MGYA00380330_ERZ1023621 | MGnify/ENA primary metagenome ERZ1023621 (study PRJEB33179, sample SAMN07448975) | human gut metagenome | biome: Human-gut; feature: Human associated habitat; material: Faeces | host: Homo sapiens | place: India: Bhopal | collected...
AAAGGCTATTGGCTATAACTTCTAACGACCGAAGGGAGTGATAACTTCTTTAACTACTATAACTTCCGTACATGCGAAACTTAAATAAAAAAAAACTATTCATATGAAATACCATAACCATAAAATTATGATGTTTATCTGCGCCACAGCATTTTCTGTGACAGCATGCAGCAATAGTAATTCATTCTCAGATCCTATTGATTTTGAGACTCCAAGCGAAGCTCCCAACCCTATACCTACACAAGGAACTGCCAAGACTTTTACCACAACAGCCGATGGCACATATTCCTTGGCAGAGGGAGAAACCAAACTTTTTGATGGTGTATCTATGGCGCCAACAACCATCGAAATAGACAAAAATAAGAAATTCCAGACTATCGATGGTTTCGGATATGCCATCACCTACTCTTCTTGCTACAATCTCATGCAGATGAATCCTGAGGCTCGCCTGGCTCTTTTAAAGCGCATTTACTCCACTACAGAGGGATATGGCGTTAGTTACGCTCGCATCTCATTAGGCTGCAACGATTTCTCGAGTACAGAATATACTTATTGCGATAAAAAGGGACGCGAGAACGATCCTATCAGTAATTTCGAACTTTATAGCGATGAGAACAACTATGTGATTCCTATATTAAAGGAAATCTTGTCTATCAACCCAAGTTTAAAAATCATAGCAGCACCATGGACTTGTCCTAAATGGATGAAGGTTGCTGACATCGATACCAAGACTCCAAAGGACTCCTGGACTGACGGACACCTCAACCCTGATTACCGTGAGACCTACGCCAAGTATTTTGTGAAGTTCATCAACGTGATGAAAGAAAAGGGTATCAATATCTATGCTGTAAGTCCTCAAAATGAACCATTGAACAAGGCCAACTGCGCTTCTCTATATATGCCATGGCAGGAAGAAGCTCCTTTCGTAAAGGCTTTGGCTACCGAGTTCAAGAGAAGTGGTCTTACAACCAAGATATATGTCTACGACCATAATTACAATTACGACAATATAGCAGACCAAGAAGATTATCCTATTAAACTCTACAATGCTATCGGTGACAATTTTGAAGGTTCCGAGTTGGTTGTTGGAGCTGCATATCATGACTATGGTGGCAACAACAGTGAATTGACAGATATCCATAACCAACGCCCCGACAAGGAACTTATCTTCTCAGAAACAAGTATAGGTACATGGAATAATGGACGCGACTTAAGCAAACGTCTGATGGCAGATATGAAGAATGTAGCACTCGCTACTGTCAATCAAAACTGCAAGGCCGTACTCGTTTGGAACTTGATGCTCGACAACAAAATGGGTCCCAATCTTGATGGTGGATGCCAAACTTGCTATGGCGCCATCGACATCAATCAGAATGGGTACAAACAGTTGAGCTATAATTCTCATTATTACATCATCAACCACATGGCAAGCGTGGTGGCCCCTGGTGCTGTTCGTATCGGTACTACTTCACGTACCATTAATGACAGCAAGATAACTCATGCAGAATTTTTGAATCCAGACGGAAGCCTTGCTGCTGTTATCATCAACGAGGGAGATGAGACAAAATCTATCAATCTAAGCGATGGCATCCATAACTTTACATGCAATGTACCTGCTAATGGTGTTATTTCGTGCAAATGGAATAAATAATGAATGTCATTTTAGTAATTAATCAACAATAGATACAACCATTATGAAACATATCAAATATTATATCATAGCATTGCTCGCTCTACCACTAATGGCAGCTTGCAGTGAAGACGACTACAATGCTCCAACACCTACTGGAAATCCAGTGATGAGCTATAGCGCTCCTACTACAGCAGTATGGATGGGCGAAGAGGTAGAAGTGAAAGTAAACTGTAAGGATGAGGCGGGCGTAGCTCTCTCTACCTTGAAAGCCAACTTGCTTTTCAGCGGTCAGAGTGTAGACGCAACAACTATCCGTACCAAGGAGCCTGGCGAATATCTTGTCAAGCTCAAAGTACCTTACGTTCAGAGCATTCCTGATGGCAAGGTTGATATACAACTCACTTTGCAAAATGTGTCGACAAAAGCAAATACTGAGACGTTATCATTCGACATCAAGCGTCCTCACTTTACAAACTTGCAATTTGTCTGTGCTGACGGAACCAAGTATGACATGACCGAAGTTGGCAATTTCATGTATCAGACTGTTCTTCCCAACACCAAAAAGACCTTTAAGGGATATTTCGCTACCAAGGATGGCAAGTTCGTGTTTGGTTCAAGTACAGGAAAGGACATCAATTTGGGCGAAACCAACAACTTCAACTTCTCGTCAGAGAATACTGATCATGTAGTCGTTACTTTCGATGCCAAGAACTATATAGCAGGACCTACAGATGTTTTACCAGTCACCATGCTCGATTTTTCCGATTCTGATGCGGGCAAGACTTGGGTAGGAGATATTAAACAAGGTGCTACCTGTAATCTTACTATCAATGGCAACAATTTACCAGACGATTGGTTCTACGACAATGATTGGTTCCAAAAAGAAGAAGATGGTACCTACACCTTCAAAGCCATCACAGGCAGATACACCGTACAGGCTGACTTCACTCATAAGTCTTTCCGCATATGGACAATGAATGGAAACGAGCCTATGGCATTGAACGCTGATGGTACTGGCGCTATTTGGATAATAGGAAACGAAGGAATCAACAAACCTACTTGGAACGCTGTAAATCATGGTTGGTGGACTGGCACCGATTCTGATGTCTGTCTCACTCCTATCAAGGATAAGGTATATCAGGTTACACTCACCATAGGCAAGCAACTCAGAGCTACAGACATAAACTTCAAATTCTTTGGTCAGGCCAACTGGGGTATTGAGTTCAAGGGTAAGGATAACAGCCATCTCATCTCAACTGATAGCGAGGTATTCGGCATCGGTGACGGTAACGGTCACGACAACGGCAATGTTTATCTGAAAGATGGAGTAGAACTGAAGGATGGCGAGACATACGTATTTACAGTTGACTTGACTGCCGGTGTAGACAAGGCAGTTCTCAAAGTAGAAAAGAAATAAAAAAACGTGACTTGTAAACCCATCTAAAAGAAATTAAAAGTAGATTTAGGTTTAGTACTGAATAATATATGTATTTTGATTGGTTGAAGGCTGTTCCAAGTGATTGGGACAGCCTTTTTCGTAATGAACTTATCACGTAGATGTCATTTACTGAAGTTTCACATGTACGGAAGTTGAATTATAAAAAGAAAAAACATGCCAAACATTTGGCATTATCCACTAAAAAACTTATCTTTGCATTTGAATGTTCGCTTACGCAGTAGAACAGGCTTAATTTAAATCTATTTTAATCTTACAACAAACAAAACATAATGAAAAAGATACTATCTTTGGTATATATATTGTGCTTCTCTGCACTAACTTCAAGTTTTGCTCAGAATAAAAACATAAAAGACTTATACGAGCAACTTGATCAGGCTATCAAACAATCACAATACTATATCAACCAAAAAGAAAGCCGCATCACTAAAATCAAAAAACAGAGCCGGCAAGGACATACACCCCAACAACTCCTAACCGCATATTACAAACTATACGAAGAATACAAAGCATACCAAAGCGACTCTTCTATTTATTATATTCACCAAGCCATCGACTTGGCAAAAAGAAACAACATGAAGAGCGACATTACCAAGTTGAGAAGCTTACTTGCTTTACAATATTCAACATCAGGAGCTTTCACGGAGGCACTTCATGTTCTACAAAGTATCGATAAAAAAACTTTGAATAACTCTAACAAGAAAGACTATTACATAGCCTTTTATCACGTCTATGGCGAACTGGGCTTTTCAAATATACACATTGACACTGACCTAAGTCAAGAATTCTACAACAAACAAAACTGTTGTCGTGATACATTATTTTCAATATTATCCCCTAACAGCGAGGATTACCTCATGAGAAAGGAGGTCTTGCTAACCAGCCAGAATAAGTTGAAAGAAGCTCTTAAAATTAACGACATCCGATTAAGCAAGTGCAAGAAAGGAAGTCACGAATATGGAATTGTGGCCTACTATCGCTACTTAATATACCGCTCGCTGAAAGACGAGGACATGGTAAAATACTGGCTACTACAATCTGCTATATGTGATGTAAAATGTGCCATCAACGACCAAGCTTCACTCTGGATTCTTGCAGAGATACTCAGCAAGGAAAAAGATGTGGAACGCTCATACAAATACATCAACTTTTCGTGGAACGCCAACAAGAGATTCTGTACTCGCATACGCAGTTGGCAGATATCTCCAGTGCTTGGCACCATAGACCACAACTATCAGGCAGAACTCAAAAAGGCCAACCATCGTCTCATCTTTGCCATTATATGTGTGAGTCTTTTGGTCATTGCATTGGCTTTATTGACATTCTATGTCAACAAGCAGAAATCGTATCTGTCGAATGCAAGAAACGAACTGAAGAAAACCAATACTCAATTAGAAGAACTCAACAACAAACTATCTTCCACCAATGGTATGCTAAAAGCATCCAACGACAAACTCAATGAGTCGAATGGGGTTAAGGAAGAATATATAGGCCAGTTCCTGGGGGCTTGTTCACACTACATCGATAAACTGGACAAAATGCGCCTCAATGTCAATAAGATGCTAAAAAACAAACAGTACAACGAACTCTACTCTATGACTAAGAGTTCAGAGGTCAAGGAGCAAGAACTTGAAGAACTATACGCCAATTTCGACAAGGTATTCCTAAACCTCTTCCCCAACTTCGTGGAGGATTTGAATGGACTGCTGAAGGAAGAATACCAAATTCGTCTATCCTCCCCTAACAAACTCTCAGCCATAGTAAGAGTATTTGCACTCATTCGTCTGGGCATCGACGATAGTACAAAGATTGCAGAATTCCTACACTATGCAGTCAACACCATATATAATTATAGGGCAAAACTACGCAATGGCGCAATCAATGACAGAAATGAGTTTGAGAAAAAAGTCAGAGAATTAGGAACGCTGATGAAACATCAAGAGCCAGAGGAATAGAAGGAAATCGAGCATGAATAGAGATTGATTTCAAATTATATCTTCATGTTACTTGTTCTTATGGAATTCCCAAAAAGCAATAATATTTCATAGTTTACTCCCGAAAAGGTATGCTACTGCACTCACAGACCACATACATCAAAAACAGAATATAAATAAAACAGAATAAGAAATGAAGAAAATATTATTATCATTATTGACAACCATCAGTTTTGGAACTACAGGCTGCTCTGCACAATCGGACTGTATTGACACATTGGCTCCACAAGCCTTTATCAAACAGGCTAAAGCCGATACAACATCCATTATTCTTGATGTACGCACACCCGAAGAATACAAAGAAGAGCATTTGGCTGGAGCCCGGCAGCTCGACTTCCTCAATACATCGGTCTTCGATGCTGGAATCAAACAACTCGACAATACCCACACCTATTATGTATACTGCCGAAGCGGCAAGCGTAGCCACAACGCCTGTATCAAAATGCAGAAGCAGGGCTTAAAAGTATTTGATATGGAGGGTGGAATACTCAACTGGAAAAGATTGGGAATGCCTACAACCAAGGAATAAGTTTCCTCAAAAAATGGAATTAACACGTTATATAAATGTGAGATAACTACTTCTATTAAATTCCACAAAGACTTCAATAGGCGCCTACTATTCTATAACGAAAAAGCCTGAGAAAATGTCAAGCATCATGCAAGCATATTTCTCAGGCTTTTTTATCTTTACTTTGTTAAGTGCTATTTCTTCAGTACGGGCTCGCAAGTGATATTGACACCGAGTTTCTTAAAGATACGCTGGTCTACATCACTCAACATCACAGTGCAGTGAGCCTGACAGCCACGCAACTTAGGCAACTGCTGTAAAGCCACACGACAGTTCTCATCGTTCTCGGAAAGAACAGAGAGTGCCACAAGTACCTCGTCGGTATGAAGTCGTGGATTATGGCCACCGAGATAATTTACCTTGGTATACTGTATAGGTTCTATCATCGACTGAGGAATGAGCTTTAGGTTATGATCGATATCCCCCAAATGCTTGGTGACATTCAGCAGCAAGGCTGCACTACAGCCAAGCAGTTCGCTGCTGTGACCACAGATGATGGTACCGTCTTCCAGTTCTATAGCAGCCGATGTATGTCCAGTTTCCTGCTTGTGATTCTTGGCAGCCACAGTCACCTTACGATAATCGGTAGTAATCTTAGCCTGGTTGAAGAGCATCTGTATCTTGCTGATTTCCGCGTCATTGCAGGCTCCAGCCGCCATCTTGTTGGTGGCTGCATAATATCTACGTACTATCTCATCCTTGGATGCCTCACAGCAAACCTCATCATCAGAGATGCAGAAGCCCACCATATTGACACCCATATCTGTGGGCGACTTATATGGATTGCTGCCATAGATACCTTCGAAGAGTGCATTGAGCACAGGATAAATCTCCACATCGCGGTTATAGTTGATGGCTATCTTGTTGTAGGCCTCCAAATGGAAGGGGTCTATCATGTTCACGTCATTGAGGTCGGCAGTTGCAGCCTCATAAGCGATGTTGACAGGATGTTTCAATGGCAGATTCCATACTGGGAAAGTCTCAAACTTGGCATAACCGGCACGCACGCCACGCTTGTTCTCATTATACAACTGGCTGAGGCAGACAGCCATCTTGCCACTGCCAGGACCTGGAGCAGTCACAATAACCAATGGCCGCTCTGTCTCCACATAGTCGTTCTGTCCGAATCCCTCATCCGAGGCTATCAACTTCACATTATGTGGATAACCTTCTATCAGGTAATGACAATAAGTCTTGATGCCCTCACGCTCTAAGCGCTGCTTGAAAGCGATGGCTGCAGGCTGACCATTGTAATGAGTGATGACTACTGAACCTACCATGAAACCTCGATGCTGGAACTCGCCACGCAGACGAAGTACATCTTCATCATAGGTAATACCCAAGTCGGCACGTTTCTTGTTCTTCTCAATGTCGGCAGCACTGATAACTATCACTATCTCTATGCTGTCGCTGATTTTCTGAAACATACGCAACTTGCTGTCTGGCTGAAAGCCTGGCAAAACGCGGCTGGCGTGGTGGTCGTCGAAAAGTTTACCACCCAATTCGAGGTAAAGTTTTCCGTCAAACTGTGAGATTCTCTCTTTAATGTGCTCTGATTGAATTTTCAGATACTTCTCGTTATCGAAACCTATCTTCATCGTTCTATTTGATATAACTAATTGCTGTTAGTTTTGAATTCGGATGCAAAAGTACAAAAAAGTATCTGAATATCAAAAAAAATAAGTACCTTTGAACACAATAAAGGAAAAAAACGACAGGAAGCCTCAGCACCACAAGTACAACAATATAGGGAGAGTGCCATTTCTGCCAAATCAAGAGATATGAGCGAAACTCAATTTCACTCAAAGAAAACTTAAATATAAAAATACAACCGACAATGGAAAAGAAATTACGAGCAGCTTCCATCTGTGTACAGGGAGGCTATGAGCCAAAGAATGGAGAACCTATCGAAGTGCCCATCATTCAGAGTACCACATTCAAGTACGACAATTCTGAAGAAATGGCCATGCTCTTCGACCTGAAGAAAGAAGGATATTTCTATACCCGACTCCAAAATCCCACCAACGATGCTGTAGCCAAGAAAATAGCACAGCTCGAAGGCGGTGTGGGAGCTGTATTGACAAGTAGCGGTCAGGCTGCCAACTTCTATGCTGTGTTCAACATCTGCGAGGCAGGCGACCATATCGTTACCTCCAACGAGATTTATGGTGGAACCTTCAACCTCTTTGGTGTGACACTCAAGAAACTCGGCATAGAATGCACCTTCGTCAATCCCAACGACAGCGAGGAAGAAATACAGAAGGCATTCCGCCCCAACACCAAGTTGTTCTTTGGCGAGACCATCAGCAACCCAGGATGTGCCGTTCTCGACATAGAGAAATGTGCACGTATAGCTCATAAGAACGGTGTTCCTCTGATTGTGGACAACACCTTCGCCACACCAATCAACTGTCGTCCTTTCGAATGGGGAGCCGACATCGTTACCCACTCCACTACTAAATACATGGACGGAACAGCATCACAAGTAGGCGGTGTAGTAGTAGACAGTGGCAACTTCGACTGGATGGCTCAAGCCGAAAAGTTCCCTGGTCTCTGTACCCCCGATGACAGCTATCATGGTCTGACCTACGTAAAGGCCTTCGGCAAGATGGGCTATACCACCAAACTCGTAGCCCAGTTGATGCGCGACCTCGGAAGCATCCCTGCCCCAATGAACTCTTTCATCCTCAACTTGGGACTTCAGACTCTTCATCTGCGTATGCGCCAGCACTGCGAGAATGCGCAAAAGGTGGCAGAGTTTCTGCACAATGACTCGCGTGTGGCTTGGGTTCACTACAGCGGCTTGAAAGATGACGCCTACCACGAACTGGCGCAAAAATACCTTCCCAACGGCACTTGTGGTGTAATCGCCTTTGGCTTGAAGGGCGACCGCGAGACGGCCATCAAGTTCATGGACTCACTCGACATGATCAATATCGTGACCCATGTGGCAGATGCCCGCACCTGTGTGCTTCATCCTGCCAGCCATACCCATCGCCAGCTATCTGACGAGCAGTTAAAAGAAGCTGGAGTTGCCCCCGACCTCATCCGCCTCTCCGTAGGCATCGAGGATGTCGAGGATATCCTCGACGACATTAAGCAGGCACTCGACAAGATATAAGCATCAATCAACGCCCAGGAGCTCCACCTCGAAAATTAACGTGGAGCCTCTGGGAATGCTGGGGTGCAATAATTTTCCATACTCCATCTCGGCAGGGATGTATCGTTTTCACTGGTCGCACACGTGCATTTGCTGCATGACTACAACCCAACTATCAGATTGCTCAGTCGCATATAAAAAGGAGTTCCTCCCCCTGCTGAAGTCGAACATAAACTCGAAAAAGTTACTATTTTCAAAAACTTCAACTCAGAACCAGACCATTAGTTTATATACTATAATTGACGACTGTAAGGCAAAGACTTGATATAATTTTCCATCCACTCCCAATCAGGAAGACCATTATCCTTCATCGGAAGTTTTATCAAACTATCAGGCATTCGAGAAGGTCGCCACTTCCTACCATAAGTCCATCGGTATCTATCCTTTTCTATCAAGGTGCAAAGAAACATGGCTATATAAGCATTCAGTTCATGCCCTTTCAAATACAATGGATTCACGTCATGAGTACAAGTAAACTTCTTTGGCTGATAGAAAGCATAACCTATGGATCCATTGTTTGAGACCGTTATACAATTAGGCTCAAATATTTTTTCTGACAGAGGTGCATTTGCCCCTTCTCCTATCTTTGAAGTTTCCTCTATAGTCTTCAAGTCACAACGTGACGTGATGCCATTGTTTGAATCCGTTGCGCCGATAAAAGGAATCTCACCATTGGCATTCGATTCTGGTTTCTTGTTGTAGAAACCTTTGCGAATATCAAAGATTTCATCATAACGGAACCATTTCCATCTTGAAGATTCCACTTCTCTCATACATTTTACCAATGGCTCTTTAGGGAACTTGTAGTTAGGATTTATCTTGGTCAAGCCAAATGCTTTCAAATCTTGTACTTCGGGCAACAATATGTCACGAAACGTTTTATTTGCTTGACGCCCATAGTTATACTTGTATTTATTTTGATTAATCAAGAAACTATATGCCAACATTTCCGAAATGCTCATATCTTCTATCGGAGTCAAAACAAATAAGTCTCGACCACTATAATATTCTGAATTCTGGTAAAAACAAGAAAGTACGCTTCCTCCTGTAGCCAAGCTCAATGTATTTGCAGGATTGGGAGTTACACCATCCATAGGCATCACGTGTGCCACTACTCCATTATTACAACTTGTACGTGACACAAACGGAATGCCATTTTTTGCAATGGTACAATTCACCAATTCCAAATTGACTCCATATTTAGCATCAAATAATTGGGATAATTTCTTCATCATTCAAAAATCTATATGCAACATATTTCTTTATTGTGGAAATGAAATCATTCTCACAAAGAGTGCTATAGTCTGTTTCCATATAAGCCTCTGCACACCACTCATCCTCAGCACCCACTTCTTGGCGAGCTGACAAGCCTGGAACCACATCATTATTGCGATAAGCATATAAGAGCTTATCTCGCAGAGCAGCATATCGATTTCTGGCATCTATGCGACCTAAATGCTTGCGCTTCTCGAATCCATCATCCTTGAAGTACCCAAACCATGTTTTACGTCCTTTATTAGGTTTGTTAGCCTCAAACACCATAATACAAGTCACAACTCCCACAGGATAGAACAAATCATCGGGCATAGAAATGACAGCCTTCAAATGATGCTTGGCAAGAATGCTTGCTCTTACCGCCTTTAAATCTTTATCATTTTTCGTGACACAACTCATTTGCACAATAGCCACAACTCGACCATTCGCCTTCTTGTCAAGCACACTCAAAGCATGTTCTACAAATCTCATTTGCCCTGCCGTTCCCACATCATAGGGAGGATTCAGAAAGGCAACTGTTGGCTTATGATTATCTGCGATACTTTTGGCATAATGGAAACAATCACCATTGTATATATTAGATTTTCCATCTCCCCTAAAGCGCATACTCGAACAAGCATAAGTGAAAATATCCGAGCGAAACTCACACCCACAGATTTGTAACTTTCTGATATGTTCACGTTTTCCCATATCATTCCCTGCGAGCTTAAACATCCTTTGCATAGCAGCGACCAAGAACCCACCAGTTCCACAACATGGGTCATACACGATGTCATTGACATTCAATTCTCCCAAATCACAGAACAGTTCCGTTATATGTGAAGGAGTCAACACCAATCCTGATTTCTGCTCACTTGCAGCATAGCGAATAAACTCTATATAAAAGCGCCCTAACACATCATAGCCTATATTGGAGTGAGCTATCAAAGGATAGACATATTTCTTGAGGTAAACAATGAACTCTTTCAACACAGCCAATGTCTTTTCATCTTTCTTTTCTCGCTTGTTCTTGATTTTGGTATCTCTAAAAATAGGCTCATTAAGTAGCTTATCAAACTCACGCATTAAAACAGTTTTACTGCGCACCATATCTGTCTCCGAGTCAAAAACCGAGTTTATGGCGGAAAGTATAGACTGTCCCAATTCTATGCTCGTAGCCTCTTGGCTATAGTTCTCCTTAAACTTATCATCTATCAAGGCAAGAAGCATAGCACTAATCATTGTACAACGATTATACTCTGGGATTGTGTAATTATTAAACTCTTCATTCAAATAGCTTGCCTTTAAAGCTATATCACGAGTATAGAAATCACTGATAAAGAATTGATCAGCAAACACTTGCATATAATCATCAATGCCCAACAACTTTTTGTCAGCCAATTCGGTATATTTTTCCGATCCTTTTTTCCAATAGAAATGACTAACCAGCAACTCATACTCTGTTTGTCCGCTCACTGCGATCGCTATCACATTGTATTCCTTGGAAAGAGCTTTCGCATAATGCAAAACGCCATCTACAGCATACTTCACAGCATCATCACGACTGACACTTTCGTGGTCTTTCACCATTGCCTTGCATTCCACTACAATGACATAATTACTATTAGTAGGAAAAGAAAGGATAAACTCTGGACACCCATTTCCTTTTCCCTTTCCTTTGGACTCACCATGCAACAGTTCTTGAATTCGCTTGATGCTTGAACGCTGCTCTTCCCATTTAATAGAGGTAAACAAGACATCATCTTTAAAATGATCTCTTACAAAACCTTCTGTTATTCTTTCATTTGCCATAGCATTAAAGCTTTTTATATAGTTTTAATGCGGCTGCATATTATTCTTAAAAACGAAGTTCCACCAAATACCAAAACGCAAAACGTGGACAATTCAACTCATCCACGTTCAGAGGTACTTGGCGGAAACCTATGTATACAGACAAGTCGAACGCCCACGAATATCGCAGGCATTCGCTCATTTATTCATGTATACATTCTTTCCACCGCCAAGTTTCCTGAACGTTTTTGAATAAACAGCAAACGCTATTATTTTTACTCACAAAAATTAGACTTCATCGCACGATGACGAATCAATCCAGATGCAAAGCTGATGCAAACGAGCGCAATGAAAGTTTGCTTTCAAATTGCCGAGTACAGCTAAGTTTCTGCAAAGATAACAGAAATTTAGGAAAACACAAAATAAAATAGAAACTTTCTCACTTACATTTCTATCCATTACAACATTTCATATCCCCGATATTATCTTTTGAAGAAGTTTCTTGTTATTTCGGAAAATTATCCTTATTTTTGCAGAACAATATAAAAAAGGTGTAAAAATATGGTAGAGAACCAATCAACGAGCATTCGAAAATATCCTAAGCGCATCCCTTACGGCATGATGAACTTCAAAGCCGTCATCGAGGATGACTGCTACTATGTCGACAAGACTCCATTCGTGGAAAAGATTGAAAGAGCCAACAAGTTCTTCTTCTACATCCGCCCTCGCCGATTCGGCAAGAGCCTTACCCTCTCCATGCTTGAGCATTACTACGACATTAATCGAGCAGACATCTTCGACAAGCTCTTCGGACATCTCTACATCGGTCAGCATCCCACACCCGAACACAACAAATATCTTGTCATCAAGCTCAACTTTGCGATAGTAAATGCAGAACTGAAAGACTATAAAAAGGGATTAGACGACCATTGTCGTATAGCCTTTAATTTTTTCTGCGATGTATACGCACAATATTTGCCAAAAGGCATCAAAGAAGGCATGAACCAACTGGATGGTGCGGTCAAGCAACTGAACTTTCTGTGCCGTGAATGCGAGAAGACCAACGCCAAGGTGTTCCTCTTCATTGACGAGTACGACCATTTCACCAACAAGATTCTTGCCGAGCCCAATTGCCTGGACAAATATCGCAAAGAGACTCATGGCGAGGGCTACTTGCGCACTTTCTTTGACACGATCAAGGCTGGCACGGATTCTACCATCGCCCGTGTATTCGTGACAGGAGTCAGCCCTGTCACATTAGACGACCTGACCAGTGGATTCAACATCGGAACCAACTACACTCTGAGTGCCCAATTCAATGAACTGACAGGATTCACGGAGAAAGAAGTACGAGCCATGCTCGAATACTACTCTACCCAATACGAGTTCAACCATACCATCGATGAATTGATAACCATCATGAAGCCATGGTACGACAACTATTGCTTTGCACTCAAGAAGTACGGCAAAGTGACGATGTACAACTCCAACATGGTGCTTTACTTCATCGACAATTATGTGAACAATGATTGTGAGGTGCCCGACCACATGATAGACGAAAACATCCGCACCGACTACAACAAGCTCCGCATGCTCATCCGCAGAGACAAGGAGTTTGCCCACGATGCCTCCATCATCCAGCAACTGGTGCAGCAAGGTTACATCACAGGCGAACTCAAGTCTGGATTTCCTGCCGAGCTGATTGGTAACCCCGACAATTTCGTCAGCCTATTGTTTTACTTCGGAATGGTCACCATCGACGGAACACTTGAAGGAAAGACCAAATTTGTTATTCCAAACGAGGTTGTGCGCGAACAGCTATTTACTTATCTGCTCGATACCTACAAAGAAAATGACCTCTCATTCGACAGCTACGAAAAGAATGAGTTGGCAAGCCGCCTTGCTTATCGTGGAGAATGGAAGGCATACTTCCAGTACATTGCCGACAGCTTGCACAAATACGCCTCCCAGCGAGACCATCAGAAGGGTGAGTATTTTGTGCATGGCTTCACACTTGCCATGACTTGCCAAAATCAGTACTATCGTCCTATATCCGAAAAAGATACTCAGGAAGGATATGCTGACATTTTCCTATGTCCGCTGCTCGACATCTATAGCGACATGACCCACTCTTATATTGTGGAACTCAAGTACGCCAAATCGAAAGATACTGATACGCACATCCAACAGCTTTTCAAAGAAGCCGAGGCTCAAGTGAACCGCTACGCTCAAAGCGAAGTGGTCACTTCCGCCGTGAAGACGACCCAACTTCACAAGATTGTCGTCATCTACAGAGGTACAGAGATGGTGGTGTGCGAAGAAGTAACCAACAATCAGTAACTCCCGCTCACGCCTCTCTCTTCACCCACACCTTGTGGCTGTGACGACCGTGCGAACAGATGGGCGACTGAGGGTCGTCGACAATCTGCTTCAGGTCGTTGGAGGCTACCGTACGACTCATATTGTTGAGCTGGGCATAGTCGTCAAGGCTGATAAAACCATTCTTCTCTATCACTTGCAAGGCTCGGGCTATGCGCTCTTCACGGGTGTAATTGCTTTTCAACACTCGTTTCACTCCACCCATATCCCGCTCTAAATACTGGTCAGTCTCAAGCTTCACTTCCTTGACAAACTCGGGCGCAGCCTTATAGTTGACGTCCTTTACGCCCACCCTGCGATAAATCATCTTGTCGTCCTCGTCTCGCATCTCGGCAGGCTTGTCGTCCTTAAACTCTAACGAGAGCGAATAATGACCCAGATTGCCCAGATTGACATTATATCCCATGGAGAGCATTCTCACCAGCATGTCCTCGACATCTATCAGCACAGCCTCTACCATACTGGGCGACGTGCCCCGATGATAATCATGCATCATCTCGACAAACTCCTTGCGCGACAGGGTACGGTTGATTATCATCTTGGGATACACCCTTCGCTTACCATCATGATGCACGTCCGGCATCTCTTGCAACTTGTACTTAGCCATATTTTTGTTCCTTTCTATTGATATTTGTTATTAAATGGGTTAAAATTGTTTCTGACCACGCAATAAAGTTATGTTCTAAACTATCGAACTTATGTTCTAAACTTTGGAACTTATGTTCTAAACTTTGGAACTTGTGTTCTAAACTATCGAACTTATGTTCTAAACTTTAGAACATAGATTATACAAAGGCAAAGATACAATTTATTAAGGAATAAAACAAATTTTATCCTAAGTTTGTTACTTTTTCTCCGCAAATATGACATTCGCTCCTCATCATTCGATAAAATGCCGCCCACGGGTACATTTTGCACAACTTTCTTGCTGCTTTGGAAAATTATCATTATTTTTGCACTATGATTACCATATATGGGATAAATCAAACAACAACATAAAAAAGACATGATTAAAACAATGATCTTAGCCGCTGCCGCTCTTACGATGAGTGGCACTATGGCTAATGCACAAACAATGATTGAGAAGAACAACATCAAGGTGGAGAACCACCTGATGACGCCTGAGGCTCTATGGGCCATGGGGCGAATTGGTGGTGCCGAGGCTTCGCCCAACGGCAAGCAAATCGTGTACCAAGTAGGTTACTACAGCGTCAAGGAGAACAAGGGTCACCAGATGCTCTTCATCATGGACGCCAATGGAAAGAACCAGAAGGCCCTCACCACTGATGCCAAGAGCGAGAGTGATGCCACATGGATTGCTGACGGAAAGAAAATCGCCTTTATCCGCAACGGACAGCTCTGGAGTATGAACCCTGACGGAACTGACCGCAAACAGCTCACCCATGACAAGGCCGGTATCGAGGGATTCCGTTTCTCACCAGACGGCAAGAAGGTTATCCTCATCAAGGAACTGCCCTACCACGGCACCATCAAGGAAAATCCATCCGACCTTCCCCTGGCTACAGGCCGACTCGTTACCGATATGAACTATCGCCACTGGGACCACTACGTGGAGAGCATCCTTCATCCTTTTGTAGCTGAGGTGGCTGAAGACGGAACCGTCAATGAGGGAGAAGACATCCTGAAGGGCGAACCTTACGAGTGCCCTATGGCACCATTTGGTGGTATCGAGCAGTTGGCTTGGAGCCCAGACTCTAAGACCATTGCCTATACTTGTCGCAAGAAGGAGGGATTGCAGTATGCCATCTCTACCGACTCTGATATCTATCTATATAATATAGGTACGCGCGAGACGAAGAACCTTTGCAAGGAAGCCGGCTACGTGGAGCCTAAGGTAGATGCTACCAAGAGCATGAAGCACCAGGCTGTCAATGCTCCAGAAAACTTGAAGAACAATCCTGGCTACGACACCAATCCTCAGTTCTCTGCCGACGGCAAGTATATAGCATGGCAAAGCATGGCACGAGACGGATACGAGAGCGACCGCAACCGACTCTGCGTATACGATCTCGCCACTGGCAAAAAGAATTACGTAACAGAGAAGTTCGACTCAAATGTAGAGGGATTCACATGGAACAAGGACAACAAGAGTCTTACCTTTATAGGCGTATGGCACGGAACATTGAACCTTTACCAGACCAACTTCAAGGGTGAGGTAAAACAAATCACCAACGACTGGGCTGACTATGGAAGTGTTTCGCTTGCCAATAACGGCAACAAGATTCTCGCCACACGTGCAAGCATGAGCCATCCTACCGACATCTATATGGTGACACCTGGCAAGAACGCAAAGACCACCAAGGTGGAACAGATAACCCGTGAGAACGACCACATCCTGAACCAGTTGAACTTAGGCAAGTGCGAACAGCGCTGGGTGAAGACCACCGATGGCAAACAGATGTTGGTATGGATCATGTTGCCTGCCAACTTTGATGCCAGCAAAAAGTATCCTACCCTCCTCTTCTGCGAAGGCGGACCTCAGAGTCCAGTCAGCCAGTTCTGGAGCTATCGTTGGAACATCCAGATCATGGCAGCCAATGGCTATGTCGTAGTATTACCCAACCGTCGCGGTCTGCCTGGTTTCGGAAGCGAATGGAACGAGGAAGTATCAGGCGACTGGACAGGCCAGTGTATGAACGACTATCTGTCTGCCATCGACGATGCTACAGCCAACCTGCCTTATGTAGACAAAGACCGCCTGGGTTGCGTAGGCGCCAGCTTCGGAGGTTTCTCTGTATATTATCTGGCTGGTCATCACGACAAGCGCTTCAAGGCTTTCCTTGCTCACGATGGAGCTTTCAACCTCGAAAGCATGTATACTGATACTGAGGAGGTTTGGTTCTCCAACTGGGAGTACGATGATGCTTACTGGAACAAAGACCGGACTGTCAACGCCAAGAAGACATACGAGAACAGCCCTCACAAGTTTGTAGACAAGTGGGACACTCCTATCCTCTGCATTCATGGCGAGAAAGACTATCGCATTAATGCAAACCAAGGCATGGGAGCCTTCAATGCGGCTCGTTTGCGTGGCATTCCTGCCGAGCTGCTCATCTTCCCAGACGAGAATCATTGGGTATTGAAACCACAAAACGGAATTCTATGGCAGCGTACCTTCTTCGGCTGGTTGGACAAATGGCTGAAGAAATAAGAACCAGACATTGATAGCGTTAAAAAAAATAGTGCTATGGTATAAAAATGGCTTGCTCCGAAATGAAGCAAGCCATTTTTTTATATTCTATTTTCTACGTAATTCCAAGAATTAGCTCACGCGATTCAACTTCTTGATGATAGAGAAGATGAAGAGAGCTGCGAGCAAGCAGATAACCATCAAGGTTCCCCAAACTACAGGCAATGGCATATCCCACATATGACCAGGGATAGAAACCAACTTGTTACCAAGAGCTGTGGCCACGAACCAGCCACCCATAATCATACCCTTGTACTTTGGAGGCGCAACCTTGGAAACAAAAGAAATTCCGATAGGTGAAAGCAACAACTCGGCGAAAGTCAGGATGAGATATGTGCTGACAAGCAAGTTAGGTGTTACATTTGCCACATGGTTAGGATGATCGGTAGCAGGAAGACCTATGCTCGACATCGTCATCAACAGATAAGCACCAGCTGCAACAAGCATACCCAAACCTATTTTAACAGGAGCCTTAGGTTCCTTGCCTATGCGACCCAACCAACCGAAGAGTGCAATACTTACAGGAGTAAGAGCCACAACAAAACATGGGTTGAACTGCTGGAAGATAGGAGCATCAATAGCCACAGTCTCGTCACCGCTTGTAAAATAGGTATAAACCAAAATGACTGCAGGAACAACTATCAAGGCAAGATTCACCAGTTTGCTCTTGCCTGTTGCATCTTTAGGAGCAGTCAGTAAACCACAGATACCAAATACCATAAGAATGCACCATACCAAATTCAGCACATTAAACATCATACCAGTAGCACCAGTAGCCTCACGCGCAGTAAACTCGTCGGCAAACCATGTCAAGGTAAGACCATTCTGATGGAAAGCCATCCAGAAGAAAATAACCACTGCAAACACAAGGCAGAGGCAGATGATGCGCTCCTTGGTCTCGGCAGGGCTCATCTCCTCAACAGCCTCATCCTTGTTACCATCCTTCTTCTTGTCGGCTGACAATACTTGCTGATAAGTCTTCTTACCCAAGAAATAAATCAGGATAGAAACGATAACAGACACGCAAGCCACAGCAAAGGCAAAGTGATAAGAGTCGGCCTTAGAATAACCCAAGTTGTTCTGAGCCCATGACATAATGGTTGTAGCCGCTGTTGGAGCAAACAAAGCGCCAATATTGATAGCCATATAGAAGAGCGAGAAACCTGAATCACGCTGGTTGGCATACTTAGGATCATTATAGAGGTCGCCCACCATTACCTGCAGGTTACCCTTGAAGAAGCCTGTACCCAAACTGACAAGCAACAGGGCTGCACCCATAGCAGCAACAGCTACTGCTCCTCCACCCAATGGGATAGAGAGGAAGAAATAACCCAAGAACATGATAAGGATACCTACGATCACCATCTTGTTGTAACCCCACTTGTCGGCAGCCATACCACCAAAAAGAGGCAAGAAATAAACTGCAGTGAGGAACCAGGTATAAATCTCAGATGCAGTACCTGCATCGAAACCGAAGTTCTCACCCAAGAACAAAGCGAAGACAGCAAGCATGGTATAGTAACCGAATCGCTCGCCTGTATTCGCCAAAGCTAAAGTCCACAGACCTTTTGGTTGATTCTCAAACATAATTATTTTTTAGTTTTATTTATAATGATTCTTTCGATTCAAGTTTTTTACATAATATGGTTGCAAAGTTACACATTTTCTTTGAATATACAAACAATATGCATTAAAAAGCGCCATCATCATATCGTTCTTCAACCTTTTGAGCATACAAAAAGCTGGAAAACAGAGCCTACATCTTTCTTAAAGTAGCTAAAAAACACATGGTTATGCAAACTTTTTCTCTTTAAAAGCTAATTATATTGTATTTTTTTTGTAACTTTGCAACCCGAATTCAAGGAATAGCGATTTTCCTACGTATCATTAGAACAAAAACATCAAGGTAAAAAGAAGATTTATGAGACAACTTAAGATCAGTAAAAGTA
>ERZ1023621.180-NODE-180-length-19198-cov-8.031918_pt1 | contig 19198 bp, 8 predicted proteins | sample MGYA00380330_ERZ1023621 | MGnify/ENA primary metagenome ERZ1023621 (study PRJEB33179, sample SAMN07448975) | human gut metagenome | biome: Human-gut; feature: Human associated habitat; material: Faeces | host: Homo sapiens | place: India: Bhopal | collected...
AGATATAGCCTCTCAAATCCACTGACCACTGGTACATTCCACTGCCTCCCACACATATGGCAAGGGCTGTACTTACGAAGATGCCTTGCAACAGCAAGACCATCAACATAACTCTGATACGTATTTTTCTTAATAACATCATATTGTCATTTTAACAAACTGAATCGCAACGCTGCACCGCCTGATGGCTGCAAATGAAGCTTTAATATCTTGCCAGCCTTGATAGTCTGAACTACAGTAGATACCTTGGTACGAGTATTCAACGCAGGGTTATCGTTGTATATCTCCACTTGATATTTCTTGCCTTTCTGCAAGAAGTCGGCTGTATTGAGAGTGATGTCACGAGCTTGCAAGCCATTCATCGCTCCCACAAACCAATCATTGCCCGAGCGACGCGCCTGCACGATATACTCACCTATCTCGCCCTGCAAAGCCTTGCTCTCATCCCATACGGTAGGACAATATTTCCAGAAGTCCAACTCCTTTTCTCCCTTATATACATTCGGGAGGTCATACCAATACAAGAAGGTGATAGGACTGTAATATACCACTGGCATTGCCAACTGATGAGCCTTGGTATTCTTCACTCTACCATTGAAATAACAAGGGGTATAATCAGCAGGACCGCAGAGGAATCGGGTGAATGGCAAGATGGTGTTGTGCTCAGCATCTGGCATTTCCTCGTTGCCTCCGATACCCTCTTGCGTCATCAAGTTAGGATAAGTACGGCTCCATCCTGTAGGACGATACTCATCGTGGATATCCACCAAGATGTGATGGTCGGCACATTTCTTTACGGCATTGTGAAGCCAAGTGGTCCACTCCTGCGAACCTATCTGAACAAAGCCAAACTTGATTCCACTGATGCCCCACTTCTCATAGAGTGGCAATAGCTGGTCAAGCTCCTGATACAAGGCTCTCTGGTTTACATAAACCCACACGCCGATGCCCTTGCTCTTGGCATACTGGCAGAGCTTTGGCATATCAATGTCGCGAGTTTCCAATACTTTCAAGGCAGAAGAAGACATCTTCATCTCTGGACCATACCAGCCTGCATCAAGCTCGATATATTGAAGACCTCTATCCACACAGAAGTCAACACCCTCCATGCAAGTTTTCATATCCAAGCGACATACACGGAAAGCCTTGCCTGGCTTAATCCAAGAGGCATCCTGTATCTGGCAAGGGGCATTGAGATTGAGCACCATCTGCTTGTTGTTGATCAGGTCGATAGCCTTCTCACCCACCATGATGAATCGCCAAGGCATATCGTAGGCGGTGATGATGTCGGAAGAATCGAACATTGCCATCTGGAGCTTGTTGTCTTCCACTAATTTCAGCTTGCCTCTAGAGAAATCACTCAAGGCAGCCTCGCCGATGGCGGCATAAAGACCATTGGATAGATGCATAGTCAAAGGACGCTCAGCCTCATCCTTCCAAGCAGCCTCGCTCTTCAGGAGCTTTACCTTGGTAGATTGCGCCTGTGCCCAAGCGAAATGGTAAGCTTCAGCACCTGGGGCAAAACGGAAAGAGGTCAAATCATCTGTGATGTGCATGAACAAGCCGTTGGTAGCCTCAGGGAAGTGATAGCGGATAGCCACACCCTCATCGTATGCCCTTACGATGATGTCGAGGAGATATTGCTGGCGCTTATCATAGGCAGTACCATTCGCACCTTGTTGATGCCCTTTCAAAAGATGGATGGTCATCTCATTGTAATGGTCACGGATTTGGGTATACTCGCCATAGACAGGCTTCCAAGTGTTATCCTCCGAACGATTCTCAACACTCGCCACCTTCATACCTTTAGTCCATACGCTGCTGTTATCCACAGGGATGCCCATTGCCGACTCCACCAAGTGATTATCAATATTCACACCTAGCTCACCTTCTTGGATAACCTCCTTATCAGCATAATTCAAGCGATAGGTCAATTTGCCATTCTTTTGTTCAAAGATGAATTGGCATTTGCCATTAGGCGACTGTAAAATCTGTTGAGATGCCGTATTTGATTGGGCTTTGGCCACAAGAACCATCATCATCAAAGAACAGATGAAGCCCCAACGCATCATAGTAGAATATAGATTCTTCATGTTATTTATGTATTATAGAAATTAATGATTCTTTTATATAATACGTTTAGAGCATACAAAACACTTAAGAAGAAGGGATAAAACAGAAAGTGTGCGCAACCTTCCTCACGAGAGATTACGCACAGAGTTAATATAAAACTTTCTAAACCTATAAAATTTTGTTCATTTCCAAAGCAACTACAGTAACATTCCCCTGAAGATTTGGAGCGAGATTCTGTAATGTAATCTGATGATCTTTTTGCGATACCTTTACCTTTTGTTGAGTATCGACTACGTATGCTTTCTTTACCTTATAGCCTTTGTTGACTGGAGGTAAGACAAGAGCATTCTCCTTATAACTATCTAACAAATATACATAAATTTTATTGTCCTTATAACAAAAACCATATTTGTCATCCACTGGCTGCCAAGGACCTGCAGTTGTCTCATATACAGCATCCGAGATAGATCCTACCCATTTGCCAAAGTCGGTCAACAATTCTGTTTCTGCATCAGGGATATGACCATGGCGGTCGGGACCTACGTTGATAAGGAGATTCATGTTACGCACCAAACAGTCGGCAAGGAATCGTTTCAAACCATCCAAAGATATCATATTCTTCCTGTCCTCCATACGCTTCGTATATCCCCAACCAGGACCTAAGGTAATGCATTTCTCTTGCAACACCTTTCTGATTTCTCCCTTGACAGCACCCCATCCTTCATCACAGGTATAATCGCCTATCCAACCACTGCGAGGATTCATCAGGATGTCTGGCTGATACTTCCTTATCATACCTATCAAGCCGAGATACTTGCCTGTAGATTCCTCTTTATCCAAGAAATAAGGATTCACAGGCCATGCATTGTCTGAGGAAACGTAGCGATAAGCCTCCCAGAAAGGTGCGCCCTGACGGTCACTGCCTTGTTGAGCTATCCATCCACCATCCCAGAAGAGCATATCTATCTTGCCATAATTGGTCATCAGGTTCTTAGTGTCACAATAGAGTTCTTCCTTCATCAAGCGTGCATCCTCTTTGTGCCAATCGGCAGTCGTATAACCGAAAGCATTTTGTTTGCATTCGCTGCCATTGATATCATAATAACCAGGATGACGCCAATTGATGAGCGTTTTATACAAACCCACTCTCATACCTGCCTTTCGCGAAGCCTCCACGTACTCACGCACCAAGTCACGATTCAGCGTCTGCTTGCTCGTAAAGGCATTCATATATGTGCCATCAAAGAGTGCATATCCATCATGGTGCATCGTGGTAAGCACTGTATATTTGGCACCCATAGCCTTTGCTACCTCCATCCACTTATTAGCATCGTAATCTTTAGCATCAAAGAAAAGGTCGCCACTGACAGGATAAGCCAACTTGCGATAGTTCTCTGGCTTCACGCCCTTGTTTTCCATATACCACTCACCTTGAGCTGGCCCTGCATAGAGTCCCCAATGGATAAACATACCAATCTTAGCATCGTGCATCCACTTCATTTTGGCATCACTCTGCTGAGAAATGCCAAAATCAGTGACCAAGGTACGCTTTGACTTTGGCAAGAAACCAGTCACAGCCTTTTCCTGGTAATCTCCGAGACGCTCGATGACAATGTCATCCACCCAGGCTTGAGAGGCACCCTCAAAGACTACCTCCACACTTGGCGAATGCTTACCTGAAGGAACATTAACCGTAGTTTCCACCTTTATCCAATCGGGCTTAGCGGAGGTCAAGCTAAACTCATTGCCGAAGTCGTTGCTTTGTAAAGTCACGCTAGTCTCACCACTTGCCGCGCGAAGCCACGCTGATACTTTATATACCGAACTTTGCGTTAGTTCCACAGGGATATTCACCAATGTTCCTGGAGTCAAGAGCAAAGCCTTGCCCTGATGACTTGGAGAAGCGACAACCTGCGCCTTGCCTTTCACAACATCCCAGTTCTCGTTTTCATCGTCAAATGTAATATGCTGGGTCTGAGCAGATGCACACATCACACAAAGACATAACGCAAAGGATAATGCTTTTCTTTTCATATTTCTGTAGCTTTTTGATAATATCAGGAGCCCACATCACAACATCAATGAACATCATGATATGAACTCCATCTATATTACAACAAATTAACCTAAAATCAATCTATTACTTGCCTACCACCTTGATTTCGGACAAGGATACGTAAGGCGGACGATAACTCTCCGTGATGACACACTTCAAGTAACGCCCCTTCACCGCATCTGTCAAGTTCAAGGACTTACCATTAGGTGTAGCCGTCTTCTCGTACTCGATGTCGCCGACATGAGTAAAGTGTTCATTGTCTTCACTCAAGTAGAGTTCCACCTTTTTGCAGTCGGTATTGCCCACACGCTTATATACCTGGATTTCTGCTACAGAGCATACTTGCTGCATATCTATCAATACCCAATGTGGCAATGGTTCATCAGGACTCCAACTACTATGCCAATAAGTATTGTAGTTATCATCCAACAGTACCTCTGGCTTGCCACCATCATTTTTATGGGTTGCATCACTGGAAGCCGTAATCGTCCAATTAGAGCGATCCAACATGATGCCTTCAGGGAATTGTCCTATTGATGTCTCTGTCGTTTCAAATGTATCGACACATTCCTCTGTTGGAACAAACGAAGATGTGTAACTGAAAGAAGTACCTAACTGTGCATCTGCCAAAACGATTTCAGTACCCTCTACAAAACGTGTCACCTGCTCATTATTCTTGTTGGTATAGGTAAGGTTTACACCTACACATCCTGTCATACTCTCCCAAGTAATCTTAACATGGTCTGGCGCAGAAGCCTCCACTCCAGAAAGAGTTGGATTCAACAATTCCGACAAATAATCAGGACCATAAACCTTCTTGGTTGTTTCCGAGGCCAAAGAATTATTACCATAGATATCTCTCGTATATGCCGTAAAGTCAACCTCTCCCTCAGGAATCGGACTTATCGTGGTAGAGAGCCACTGTTCGCCAGGATTGCCTATAGGAACAATCACAGAATCAGTATCACTATACTTCACTACACAATCCTTCAACTTTGGATCAGCATCCACTTTCCATTTCACAACAGCACGTTGGTTGCCAGGAAGTACAGTCAGAGAATCGGCAATACTGATATATATATGTTCACCCTGGTCGAGATATTTTTGGAACACTTCATTCTGGTCACCACAGCTCGCCAAAGAAAGAGCTACGGCAAAGATGCCCAAGGTCTTGGCTATTAAACTATTCTTTTTCATTGCTTATTCATCTTAAAGATTTATCATTACTCGTCTACTATCTTGCCGTAGAACTTCAGCTCGCTACAGTTGAACAAGTCACCTCCACCCCAAGTCTCATCGATGGTGAATCGAACATATCTTACTGCAGGAGCATCCTCATCCACTAGGTATTCATGACCTAAGTAAGCATATTCTTTGTCAGCGGCAGTAATGTCAAAGTTATCAAAGCCAGATGGTTTTGGAGTGATACAGTGCATCAAATGATTCCAATTTGCAGCATCGGTTCGGAAGCCTTGACTCCAATATTCGGTATCATCAGTACCATGTTCCGAATAAATATTCTCAGGACTTTCGGCACGAGCATATACTTCAAACTGACGAACATTGTTCTGACGATATGGCCAAGAACCACCACGCTGCCATAACTTAATACGAGTCAGTTTCACCTTATGTCCTAAATCAACAGTGAAATAGACACCATGACCAGTACCATTTGATGACGTATGCCAACCATTGTTGTCTACGCCCGCAACATCGTCGAACATTTTTTCCCAACCCCAATTGCCACCAAGCGAAGTATTGTTGTCCTCTGGACAAAGGAAGCGTTTGAAGTCCTTACCAGGAATTTCCTTTTCATATCTTGGAGTGAAGTAACCAGAGATGGTGTCAGAAGGATTGTCCCAATGATCTTTAATCAACACGGCAAAGCGTCTTTCTTGATCATCATATCCATGGAGGTCGTATGAACCATCTTTCATTTCTGAGGACAAGACCTCAACCAATTGCATCGCACCAGCATCATCGGCAGCATACACAAAGAGTTTAATGGCAGCTTCCGTGATATTTTTCCATGTAATACCAATACCACCAAGTCCTCTTTTCATTTCTATACTCTTGGCTATGGCATACACAGGGTTCTCCAAAGGTGTGAATTTTGCACTGACGGGAGCAGAGCTATTCTTGCTTCTATCCACAGCAATAAGTTCTACATCATGCTCATCCACATCAGCATAGCCTTGAATCGTAATCTTATTGGTAAAGCAAGATGCTTTTAAGTTACATTCCTTACCCTTCATCTTGTAACGAGCCTCCACATAAAGCAAATCCTCGTCTTTTGGCAAAGTATAAGAAATCTCCGCTCCACCAGGAATGCTTGTTATTTGCACATCTGTCACCTGACCTGGAGCATCACCATCGGTAGGAGTCTGTCCGATGACACCATCGCCACAAGATGCAAACAAAGCCAAGGAAAGTAAGCCACAAGACAATACTGCCGACTTCCACGCTTTTTTATTTATCTTCATTTTCATATTGCGTCTAATTAATGATTCAACATTATAATTTACTTCCAACCTGGGTTCTGCACCAAGTTAGGGTTGCGGTCGATAGCAGACTGCTTGATAGGCCAGAGGTAATTCTTGCGAGAGAATGATGACGGAGTCACACGAGTCACTCTCTTGTAATAGTCCGCAGCCTTAGTTGCATTCACATTCCAACCTTGGAACTTTTGGTTGACCACATTATCCCATTCTTTCCATCTTCTCAAGTCCCAGAAGCTTTGTCCCTCGAACGCCAATTCTATCTGGCGCTCACGATGGATGATTTCGAGCAAGCCTGCTTTATTCTTGGGTTTGTCAGGATTGCTTGAATATGCAGCCCAACTCTCGATGACACCTTTCAGAGAAGCACGCTCTCTCACCTTATCTATATATTCATACACCGAAGGATCTATCTGGTCTGAATATTCAGTCTGGCACTCGGCATAAAGCAAGTAGAGGTCTGCCAAGCGAATCAAAGGGAAGTGATAGGTTTGGCAATTAAAACTCTGAGGATTAGAATAGGTAGATTCCCACTGTACCACCTTCACAGGGAAATAACCCGTCAAGTTATAGCATTCATCACTACGCTTGCCACTCTGTTCTTGGCGACGAGCCTTGATTACCCATTGGTCTTTGTCGTCTAGATTTCCTGCGCCATAAAGCAAACTTCTGTCGAAGGCTAGGTCTGCATAGAATCTGGTTTCGCGATCCATATTCACAGCTGCCGTCTCCTCGCCTGTTGCCATATAATAACTATCAGCTTTTGAAATTTTCTGCACGTTATAACGTCCCTCATAATCATAGGTCTTGTCCTCATTGATAGGCACGCCATTCTTGGAATAGAACATGTCTACCATGGACAGAGGCACAGACATCTCCGAGAAGATGGTGTTAGAGAATTGGTCGCTTACTGATGGCATTGCATTTCTTTGGATATGGGCTGCCTTGGTAGCCTGTCCCCAGATGATTTCCTTATTATAATTGTCGGTTACGGCACCACGGATACTCATCTTGTTGACTGTGGAGTCACTCATCGTACGCGTACTCTTGAACTTATAGAGTTTATGCCCATTCTCCTCTGCACACTTGATGGCATCCAAGGTGGCATCGGCAGCAAGTTTCCACTTGTTCTTATCATACTCTTGTGGGAAAAGATGAACACCACGGCTGTCTACAAAATCCTTGTAGTCCGCATTTCCATTGAACAATGGACTGGCTGCCAAAGCGAGCACCTTCGCCTTCAAAGCCTTGGCGATGGGTTGGGTGATGCGCCCCATCTCTGTTAATTCGTTATCTATGCTACCTGGCAAGAAATCCACCGCTTCATCCAATTCTTTCACGATATAATTGACCACATCTTCCACAGGGTCACGATAAACACGAACCTTATCCGGATCTGCATCCACGGCAATATTCGTATCTGTGATAGGAATAGGACCATACATCTCCAACAACAAGTAATGATAGTAAGCCTTCAAGAATTTCACCTCAGCTATCCATCTCTCCTTCTCCGTGAGTTTTAAGTCGATAGGCTTATCGATATTCTCCAAGAAGATGTTACAGTTACGAATGCCCACATAGAGATTATTGCCATTATTCCCACCATCCCAATAATTAAAATATGGAGAATTGCTATTTTGTTGTCCCATCAAGACACGCTGACCTGAAGGAATCACATCGCTCCAATTTCTCTCATTAGAGTAACCCGAACTGGTACAAATCGCCTCGCCACCAGCAAAGAAGGCAGGATTCTTTAGGTCGTTGCCAAAATCTGGCAAGGAGTTGTAGCAAGTGAAAAGGAAACCTTCCGCATTGTTACGGTCTGCAAAGACATGGTCCAAAGTCGGTGTATTGTCAGGAACCACATCCAGGTAGTCTGAGCAAGACGAGCTCATCAGCATCAAGCCTGCAACGAATAATATATTTTTAAGTTTCATAATTTTCTTCTTTAAGTTCCATTAATCATTAGAAATTCAAGTTCATACCTACGTTGAACACACGCTGCAATGGATAACCCATACCACTGCTTCCCATCTCAGGATCCCACAACTTGAAATTACTCCAGCAGAGCAGGTTGGTTCCACTCAAGTAGATACGGCAGTTAGAGACTCCTGCCTTGTGCAACCATTTCTTTGGCAAGGTATAACCCACCTCAAACGATTTGAATCGCAAGAAACTTCCGTCACGCATCCACCAAGTACTCTTTTGGCTGTTGTTCTTGATTTCCTTATCTGAAAGTCGTGGCCAGAATGCGTATGGATCTGGATTGGTCTCAGACCAGTGGTTCTCTTCTATGGCCTTGAGCAACATACCACCTCCGTTTGCCTTGATGAATGGGGAGATACAAGAGGCATCGTTGATACTACCATAATTATTGATGAAGAACGATGAGCGTGCTGAACCTTGGAAGAATACAGACAAGTCGAAGTTCTTGTAACCAGTGGAGAAACCGAAACCGAAGTTTATCTCTGGTGTCGAAGGATAGCCAATTGGCACTCTGTCTCGGTCGTCTATCTGACCATCATTGTTGATATCCTTGTACTTGATGTCACCAGGTGCATAGTCTCCGAATGTCTGTTTTGGCGAGTTCTTGATATCATTTTCGTCAATGAACAAGCGTTCTGCCACAAGCCCCCATTGCTGGCTCAACTTCTGATTGTGATGGCTCAACCATGGTGCACTGCTATAAACAGGTTCCTCATATACGGTGTATTTTGCTGTGGCATAAGTGAAGGTTCCACGGGCTGTCAACCACCAGTCTTTGTTGAAGGAATGATTGTAATCGAGTGTGATATCCAAACCTGAGCCAAAAGCCTCACCAATGTTGGATTGTGGTGTAGCAGTCAAACCCATCGTTGATGAAATATAAGAACGTGTCTGGAGGATGTTCTTACGAGTTTCACGATAGTAATCCACCTGCAGCTCCAAGTCGTTGAAGAGTCCCAACTCAATACCATAGTTCTGCTTGTAAGCAGTTTCCCAAGTAATGTATGGGTCTGCATAACGAGTGATTTTTACGCCACTCTTGCTATATCCATTCTCGGTTCCAAAGCTATAACCTGGTCCATTCTGAGAAATGTTAGAGAGATAGAAGAAACGGTCGCTAGAACTACCAATTTGGTCGTTACCCACAAGACCGTATGTTGCCTTCAACTTCAGCTTGGTAATGATATCAGCAAACTTTCCCTTCCAAAAATGTTCATTGGAAACGAGCCAACCCAAACCCACAGATGGGAAGAAACCCCAACGCTCATTCTTGGAGAAACGCTCAGAACCATTGTAACCGAAGTTGAACTCTGTGAAATAACGAGAATCATAACCATAGGTGAAACGTCCTGAGATACCGAGGTTACGCTTAGGCAAAGACAACTGCAAGGTGCTGGCATTTCCATCCTTGTAGTTTCTCATCTGACCTACAAGCATGCCACTCACATTGTGTTTGCCAAACTTATGGTCGTAGTTGATGGCTGCTTCCATATACGTGGTGCTATTCACCGTCTTGCTACCTTCCGAATAGTCTAGCGACTCCCTACCATCTGTATTGATAGCCGACAAAGAATAAACATCGCTCAATCTATCATATTGTGCTACCTGATAATAGTATGGCTTCACCTTACGAGTACAATCAAAGAAAGCGTAACGAGAGGTATTCATCATGAATCGGGCATTCAAGCCATCCAACAAGAAGTTCAAATTCTGTTTCAACTCAATCTGAGCCATCATACGTGAAGTAGAATACTCCTTGTAACCCTTGGTCATATCTGCGTATGGATTCACGGCATCACCTGTTGATACATTACCATAAAGGATATGATTGGCATATTGATAGGTCTCGTCTGGCAAATAATAAGCAGGGAAAGCAACTGGAGTGGCATTCATCACCTTGTGGTAAATGGAGCTACCACCATCCAACGGACCAGAATAATCATCAAATGTAGCATGCAAACGAACGATGGCTTCCGTGGTAGGCGTTACGTTGATATTGATGTTGGAACGCAACAAGTACTTCTTGAGATCAATGTTATTGTTGTAGCTGTTTCTCTTATCCACTTTCAAGATACCATTGTCTTGCGTGAAGGAACCTGCCACATAATATCTCGCCACCTTACCACCACCACTCAGGTTGAAGTTGACACGTTGGTTGGTAGCATAATCTTTGAAAAGGGTTTTCAACCAATCGACTGTAGGATAAACGTATGAGTTGGCTCCATCCTGACGCATAGCAATATCTTTCTCGCTATAAGGTGCAGAGGCTAGAGGGTCACGTGTGAGCGTAGCCTCATTGGCAAGTTGCATAAATGTGATAGGATCAGAGAAATCCAAGTTTTTGGTTGGTGAAGAGAAAGAATTCTCGATACGGATGCTCAACTTAGCTTTACCCTCAGCACCTTCCTTGGTGGTTACCAAAACAACACCATTGGCACCACGCGCACCATATAGGGCTGTGGCATTGGCATCCTTCATAATAGAGAAGGTGGCAATATCATCGGTGTTCAAACGAGCCAAGTCGTCAGAGGTCAATTCGACGCCATCAATCAAAATCAGCGGATTACGTGCCTGCTCCGAGAAGGTGGTAATACCACGAACGAAGAAGTCGGCATTGTCCTTACCTGGCTCACCTGTGGTCTGATAAGCAATCAAACCAGACATTCTACCAGCCAAAGCTGTAGTCAAGTTGCTGCTTGGAACTTTCAAGTCGGATACCTTTACAGTAGAAACTGAAGCAACGACGCTTTCCTTTTTCTGCTTACCGAAAGCGACGATGGTAACGTCATCCAGCTCATTGTGCTTCTCTTCCATCGTAATGGTCAGATTGTGCTGTTGCCCGATGGTCACTGTCTTGTTCTCCATTCCAATATATGAAAGTTCCAACTTATCACCTGTTTTGGCTTCAATTGAGAACTTACCATCCATATCGGTGATAACACCTCCCTCACGACCAGTCTTCTTGATGACAACGCCGATAAGAGGTTCGTTATTGCTATCCACCACGACACCCGTCACCTTACCAACAGGAGCAGATTGAACGACCTTGTTGGAAGCAGGAGTAGAATTCGTAACTTGTGCTAAACCTTCTGCAGAAATTGCCGAAGCGAAAGCCAAAGCTAGTAGCAGTCGCTTGTCGCATGGAACGAAAGTCGAACTGAATTGCTGAGTTTTTTGTTTCTTATTCATCCTTATAATTTTATAGATTGATAGTTACAATAATGTATCAAACGTCATGCGGTTTCGTAGGCATATTTACTTCATACGAACAGTACGCCTCGATTGTTCGCTTGCAAAATTATAAGGAATTAACAAGATGTATGGGATATTAATCCATACAAAAAGGGAAATTATTGGTATTCGCACATAAAGCGTTCATAACCAATAACTTCCCTTTTCAAAATATCTATATTTGCTGCAAGAATTGCTTCGGAGCCATACCAATTCTTGCCCTAAATGCCGAGCGGAAAGAGCGTATATCATTGAATCCACAAAGCTCAGATATCTTCGTCACATGGGTTTCACCATTACGCATCATCTCCACTGCCTTGAAGATGCGATATTCCACGATCATATCCACTGCCGACTTACCAGTGATGGCTTTCACTTTCTTATAGAAAGCGGAATGACTCATCCCCAATTCCGATGCCATGAAATCGACGCCAAAGTTTTCCTCGCGCAGATTCTTATCGATGATTTCCTTGCATCGCAAGATAAACTTCTGCTCTTCCTTGGTGTAATGCGTACCACCCACGGATGGTGTTTGAGATGGTGCCGCAAGGTTGGCATTCTGAAGCGAACTGGTATTTCGCTGCAAGAACGACTCGATGCGAGCCTTCAAGAACTTCAACGAGACAGGCTTGGTAAGATAAGCGTCGGCACCATAACGGAAAGCGGATATCTTATCCTCATCCAAGATTTTCGCTGTAAACATAATGACTGGGATATGCTGAAGTTTCTTGTCATCCTTGAACTTGCCCAAGAACTCGAAGCCATCCATCTTCGGCATCATCACGTCACAGATTACCAAGTCGGGCATCACCTCTGCCGCCACACGCAAACCTTCCTCACCATCGCCAGCCTTGAATATCTTATAGTCCTTGCAGAGATAGCGTTCCAAGAGTTGCACGGTCTCTCGCTCATCGTCAATAATCAAGATAGCTTGTGTGGCAGTTGGCGACTGAATCAATTCTTCTACACCTGGCACTTGCTCCATATCCATTTCATCGCTTTCATCCAGTTGCAAGTCGCCCTCGACAATAGGCTTCCTTATACTTATCTTCACGCCATCAGGCTGTACCAATGGCAAAAAGACGACAAAACTCGTCCCTTTGCCTTCCTCGCTTTCTACGGAGATGGTACCTTGATGAAGCTCTACCAAACTCTTGACAAAAGCCAAGCCCAAACCATCCCCCACAGCCTTACAGTTTTCATCCACTCGATAATAACGATCGAAGATTTTCGAGAGCTTGTCTTTTGCTATACCTATGCCAGTATCAGACACGACAAGTTTCATCCGATTGTCTTCACTTGACAAGCGCAAAGTAACCTGCCCACCCTCATTGGTATATTTATAGGCATTGGCTATGAGATTGGAAAATATCAGCTCAAACTTCTCGATATCCACATCTGCCCCTAACGACTCGAGCGAGGTCTCATAGCGGAATGTGATATTCTTCTGCAAACACAAGGCGCGATAGTCCACCGACAAGCGTTTGCAAACTTTCACCATGTCACGTTTCGACACCTTCAAGCGCAAATTACCAGCCTCCATTTTTCGTAAGTCGAGAATGCTACTCACCAGTTTATTCAAACGAACGGCATTGCGATACATACCTCGAAGATAAGAATATGGTACTTGCACTGGACGTTGAGCCGACGACAGCAATTCTTCCAATGGAGCTGTAATAAGGAACATTGGGGTACGAAGTTCATGGGTGATGTTGGCAAAGAAGTTCAACTTGTCTTCATTGTTTTTCTGAATCATCTCCTTCTCCAACTCTTTCTGAGCCACCTCATGCTGTTTTTCCTGTTCTTTCTGCTCAATCTCATGCTTCATCTGCTGCTTTTCCGCATAATGACGGAAGATGGCATAAACGATACCTATTATGATAAGAATCCACAAGAGGCGTGCCCACCAAGAGGCATACCAAGGATGACTGATATGGATAGCCAACTCAGATACATTATCGCTCCATGAACCATCATTATTGGAAGCTTGAATCAAGAAGACATAAGAACCAGGAGAGACATTGGTATATGATATTTCTCGCACATCTTCTATCTCACGCCAATCCTTATCAAGACCTTTTAATTGATAACGAAATCTTATCTTATGAGGGGTCACCAATTCTGGCACCGAGAAACTGATGGTAAAGAAGTTTTGGTCGTGAGACAGTTCCAACGCCTCAGGCTTTTCTCCCCAAAGCGAAAGATGCTCATGGTTGCCCAACACAAAGAAATCATCAAAATAAACCTTGGTAGGTATCGCCTTTTGATGAAACTGCAAAGGATTGAACCTGATCAATCCTTTTATTGAACCCATATAGATATCATTACCATCATGGAACACGGCGTTAGGAAGATATTGATAAGGCAAAAGATGATCCTCTTGACCATACGACTTGATGGTACCCTTGGATAGATTATATTGGAACAATCCATGATCTGTGCCCAACCACAAATTACCCAACCCATCTGGCTGAATACTCTCTACCTCCTTATTGGTCAATTCTTCACTGGCAATCTTATCCCAGCTTCCACGCTCCACTTTAAGTTCCCATAAATTGCCATTTTGCTCTGACAAGAAAACACGATTGCCCTGAGCATAAAGCGAAACTGTCAAAGCTTGGCGAGGCAAAAGAAAAACACGTTCTTGCTTAAAAGTTTGCAGATTAACCTTCAGCAAGTTCTTGTTAGTGACTATCCACAAGCAATGCCCATCTACAGATATTTGCCGGATTTTGCTTTCTACACGCAAGGGACATGGAGTCACACGCTGTGCCTGCTTGTCATAAATATACAATTCATCACCACCAAAAAGAAGATGCCCTTGATGGTCATCCACAATATGCCACATAGAATAGAGATTGGCTTCCTGCCCCTGATGAGCAGGCAAACGAAGCGTCTTAATACTTCCCGTCTGCTTGTCCATCACGCAGATGCCCTTTCCATAGATGCCCATCCACAAATACTTGCCTTCACTCAACAGAGCCACAATATTACTGCCAGGCAAGTCACTGTTGCCAGGAGTAAGGCTGCGGGTGAGACGAGAAGCTCGGTCATAGATATTCAGTCCACCTCCATCGGTGCCTATATATATTTTCGATTCATCCGCACTGACCGCCGAAACCACATCATAGTTCAATTGCTTGTCGCTTTTGGTCAATGACTTGAAATAGTCAAAACGATGAGAATACAGACAGATACCCTCACGATAAGTACCCATCCATAGCGTTTTATCCTTGTCAACAAAGAGCGCATGAATGGCATTGCCTGCTATCTGATCATACTGAGGTGACCAGCTTTGTATCAAGTTGCCGTTCTTCATCACTTTCAGCCCTTGCCCATCTGTGGCAAACAGCGTCATGTCAGCATAGTCGCATACCGCCTTGATATGATAAGGAAGTTGTTTATCTACCTGTTGAATTAAAAACACCCCCGAAACCTTGTTGCCTTGAGACTGTATCGAGAAAGTCAAGCCAGAACTACCATAACCCAATCCTACAAAAACCAAACGCTGGTTACGACTATAATAGACATTGCAAAGATAAGAAGCATCTATCGGCTTGATATGACAAATCGCCTTCACAGCCAATGTATGTGAATCCAACAGGCGTAGCTTATTATCAGTAAGTACCAACAAGTGCTTGCCATCATAATCTGCCACAGCTTTTATCCTCTCCTTGTCAAACAAGAGCTGATGCCATAACATAGAGTCATCAGCCGTTTTGTAAAACAACTGGCTAAAAGTATTGACCGCCCATAAGTGAGAACCCGACTTGATAATTTGCCAAACATAGCCCGAAGGTATGTTTTTCTCTTGCTTTGTCTTGATATCCACATACTTACAGTGGGTTATCTTTCTATCTACCAAAGACATATAATCAATGCCGCCTTGGGAACCCACCCAAAGACCATTGTTACCATCATAATAAAGCGACTCTATATGACTGCTAGACAATGTGGTAGTATCTCCTTCCACATGGCGATAGGTGGTAAAGTGGAAGCCATCATAACGAGTCAAGCCGTTAAAAGTTCCCACCCATACAAAGCCTTGCCCATCTTGAGCAAAGCACTTACCGATGCTGTTGGGAAGTCCATCCACCACATTCAAGTTGCGGAAATACTGTGCAAATGCCAAAGTTGGCAATAGCCAAAGTAAGAATAATATATAAAAGCCCTTAAGTCTAATCATTTGATTGTATATCTATGTTATCGATTATAAGATGCCACAAAAATACAAAAAATATATCAAATAACCTATAGTATTATAGGAAAAAAGAGAATAGAAGCTAAGATAAGTCTTCAAGAAGCCTATATTCGTTAATCGCACAACAGCTGATGTGCGATTTCATATCAACTGTTGTGCGATTGTCCAACACCTGTTGTGCATGCGTAGCCCAGCTGTTGGGAAGTTTTATCGGTATTAGGGACAAAGCTCCGTCGCTAATAGGACCTAAGCCTCGTCGCTATTAGGGGCAAGCCTTCGTCCCTATTAGGGGCAAAAAAACTGCTCTTATAGTAATTTCACTTTACCATCCTCTAGACATACGATGCGCTGGGTGGTTCCATCCTTGAGCTTCACAATGATGCCTACGGCATTCTTCTGCTCTGGCTCAAAGAAATCAACCGATGCGATGTCACCTGGCTCGGTATCAGAACTTGGCTCATATACCGTTACGAAAGGATGGCTCCATGCCTCTCCTTTCTGACGAGCCACAAAGGTTAGCACTGGTTGGTCTTCCACCTTGTAAGGCTGATTCGGCATACGCTCATATTCGAGATTGACTGGCGAGAGGGCTTGGAAGATGGTGCGGTTCTCGTCCTTCTTCATCCACATTGTCATGGTAATCTCACGCTGTCTATCCATCGCCTCCACTACCTTTTCATCCTGTATCTTGGTCACGAACTGCGTCTTGATGCTATTCTGCATCTCAGCCGACACCTTATTATATATATAGGAGTAAGCATAGAGATGACCGCCGGCGAAGGCAAGCTCCTCTGTTGGTTTCATATCAAGTGGCTGACCAGAAATGGCATCCATCACCTTCATCTCCTGTCCTAGGTTATGATAGAAGTAATCGTGGGTCTTGTCGCCCCCTTCCTTCTTCTTGCTACGGAACACATCTATGTAATATCCTCCCTTAGCAGATGTCTTCACGATGGCGGTGGTACGCTGCTGCTGTGCCTGTGTCTCTGGCTCAATGAAACTTACGGTAGCGTAAGTTATCTTATCCTTAAGTTCAGAATCCTTCTGAATAGAAAGTTTCTTTTCGGAGAGTTTCTTGCTGGCAGGTTGCTCCTTGCTTACCTCTGGATAAGAAGCGACAACCTTGAAAGCATGCTGAGACATCATTACAGGATAGCTCGATACGCCATCCACCACTACCGTGTTGTGGGCTGGCATCTGGGAATAATATTCCAGATAGTCCAAACCGCTATAAAGGGTTCTGCCGATACCGGCATCAGGTCCCAATACATATCCCTTGCCATAGAGTTCGAGCGAGATGCCGTTGGCATGCTGGTGGTTGCCAAGACTAGCATTGATGGAAGCCATCAAGTCGTGCTGCTTGTCCATGCCACTTCGCATCGCTATCCACGATACATTAGGGGCATAAAACAGGGTGCTCGTATATGCCTCTATCTCAGAGATAGGAGCTTTGGGAGCCACTGCATTCTTCAGAAGATTCATCTCAGAGATAAGATTCTTATTCTTATGGCGAGTGGCATACTTCAATACTTGGTTAATGCCACCTGTATTGAGATAACCAGGATGAGTATCACCAAAACCTGCAATCATACGGTTAGGGAAGAGATATTCGGCAGAGGTCTTCACTGCTTCCGTCAAGATAGGACGCTGCTTGAAGAGGTCGATGCCAGCCTTCTCATCCAGCATGTTGGCGAAATCGCAGATACTTCCCAATACCGTGGTGCTATAGCCTGGCGACTCATACCAAGTCTTGCTATTGGAATCAAAGCCGAAGTCGATGAGCTTGTTCATGCTCCACTGGCGAATACTATTTTGATTTACGATATAATCCAAGTAGTATTGCTTGCCCTTGCCATCTGCGTATGCTTGGTTATCTTGCAATACCAAGGCTATCTTCACGATGAAATCGGCCTGAAACAAATTCCAGTTGTTGTGAGGCACACCATTGGCGATGATATTCTCCGCCCACTTCTTGAAACCAGCCTCGATGACGGCTTGGTCATCCTTCACGAGAGGTTTGATGAGGGGATACATCTGGGTGAGTTCATTAATGACATCCTCGTGGATAACCTCAAAGGTAGTCATGCCCACCAAGGTTTGCTGATGACCATGGTTCAAGTCGATAGGCACATTGCGATAGGCGATGCCCTTCATATAGACATCGAACACCTTTGCTGCCATCTGTCCATAGCGCATATCGCCAGTGGCGGCATAGATGCGAGCGGCATCACGGGCAATACCGACAATATATCGGTTCACGCCGGCAATGTTGCAACCCGTCTTGGCAGGAGAGGTCTTCTCCATTTTTCCTGTTACCTTATTGACATAGGTCACATTGCCCTGCTCATCGTCATCGTAAGGCACGAGGTCCTCCAACTTTGGACGATTGTATTGCGACTCAAAACCGCGAGTTCCATTATATTTCACCGTAGGCTCTGCGGCACGCTCTCCCCCAGGATGGGCAAACGCCTCACCATTAACAAACACATCTGATGCATTTGTCTTCCAAAACATCTGCAAGCGAGAGTAAAACCAGTCGGGTTGCTTGTCCACCTGGCTCATCACGTTCTCAATCTTAGCCTTCAACTTGGTAATCTCAGGATCCTCCACCTTCTTCTTAGCCATACCGAAAGAAGAAGAGAGGAGCATCAAGGCTGCCACATACAGTACTTTCTGTTTCATACGAGTTGTTCTTATCTTTTATGTGATTTTTAATAAGAATACGATTGGGGGGCGATTTATACGTATGACATCAGATAAAAAAACGTATGTAAGTGCGGTCATCGAAGCTTTTGTTCCCTGCCACCAAGCCCTTAGTGGCGATGAAGTCGTGGATGCATTGAGGGTCGTTGGCAATCTGCTCTGCCAATGCCGCCTCACTCTCTGCCAAGGTTGGCTTCAGGAAAGGATAGCCATCGCTAGCCAATACTACTTCATTGGGAGATGAAACAGGCTTCGGATGCTCTTGAAAGTATGTTTCAATGCTACTTGAAGCAGGTTTCATTTTCAAGGCTACAATCTTCACTCCCTCCCGATAAATCGGGAATCCATCGATAACCGTATAGGTCTGGTTCTGCCCGGAAAGCATTGCCTCGATTAATAATGGCTCTATCTGCTTTCTAGCCTCAGCAGGCGAAAGGCCCTGCTCTATCA
>ERZ1023621.186-NODE-186-length-19024-cov-12.395329_pt1 | contig 19024 bp, 19 predicted proteins | sample MGYA00380330_ERZ1023621 | MGnify/ENA primary metagenome ERZ1023621 (study PRJEB33179, sample SAMN07448975) | human gut metagenome | biome: Human-gut; feature: Human associated habitat; material: Faeces | host: Homo sapiens | place: India: Bhopal | collected...
GGACAATACATATTTTATACTAAGCAATGAATCACTTTCGATAGAACGCTTCCAAGTAACCATAGGTAATAATGCAGTGATAGCAGTAGGTAGTGTCATAACTCGTGATATACCAAATAATTGCCTTGGGGTGGGTACCTGTAAAGGTAATCAGAATGTTTAAAATCGAATGATATGGACAATACATATTTTATACTAAGCAATGAATCACTTTCGATAGAACGCTTCCAAATTTGTACATGGCAGCTTATAGGGAAAGATGCGTTTGTTGAATTGGGAGTAGAAATCAAGAAAGAAAATCTGCCAAATGAATTTGATGTATTCCTTGCGATCCCATTTGCTATGAATGTTGTTGGTAAGTATAGCTTGCATAACCAACTGGCAATAGCTGATAACTGTAAGTTGATTTTCAATGATACCATGACGAATCAGCATCCAATTGACGGTGATTCACGGAAAGGGTCTGTCATCGAATTTGGCAGTCGGGCAAAACTTGCGATTGTTGCTGTTGATCCTATAGTTTTGAACGAATATGGACTTGTGAAAGTTCATATTAAAACGCCATCTGAAAATGCTGCTTCTGTATATTTTAGGGTGTTAGTAGAATTGAATGTTAATAACTTGGCAATTGTCCATGCTGGAATCAATAAGAAATCATTTATATATGATTTCAAGGTGAATGAAACTCGAAATCTTCCCGAAGATGTTTATAAATACAAAGAAGATCATGGATTGAGCATTTGTGGAATTGCTTCTGTGTTCTTGTTTCACTGTGTACCAGATGATTATGATATAAACTATATAGATTCAGGAAAATTAAGAAACGTAAGAAGACTGGAGACGGACAGTTTCAATAAGTATCTTAAAGACATTGAGACGATAGATAAAGACAAGTACATGATTGTTTTCTTGAAGTTGAAAGGAAATGAAAACTATTCGTTTTTCACAACTTTCGTAAAAGAACATATCGGTAACAAGCAAATCATTTTTGCGATTTTGGCAAATATCTTTTGCAGCTTATTGTTTGCATACGAAACGTGGAAAAATTGGGTAGTAATCAAGTTACTTGTCAATTTTGCGTCATTATATCCCATGTGGGCATGTTTGATAGTCGTTTTGATAGTTATTGCAATTTGTCTTGTTGCCAAAAAGAGATCTGAGTCATGAGAAGTAATATCGTTTCGTTCTTGATACAGTCATCCATGAATTATGAAGACCGTATCTCATTCTTTCATCAAATAAAAGGATTTTTGTCTGGTTTGGAATGCAATTATCCGTTTTTTGAGGAGTGGCTGGATAAAGTCTTTCGTGAAGTGAGTAATGGCAGACGATGCATTATAGTATTAATGGACAAGACTGTAGATGTTATTGCAGGGCTTGCCATACTAAAAGATACTATGCAAGAAAAGAAAATTTGTACATTGCGTATAGCCAAGGAATATCGCAACCAAGGGTGTGGTAGTTATCTTATCGAACAGGCAATTGAGATACTAAAGGAAACAAAGCCTTTGATTACTGTTTCGGAAGAGCATGTGGATGACTTCAAGCCTTTGTTTCATAAATATGGCTTCAAAATAGAAGATAAGGTTAAGTCGGTATATAATGAAAATAAATATGAATATTATTTCAACAAGCCTTATCAGAAGAAATATGTATTGATGTCTATCAAACCTCAATATGCCAATGCCATCATGCATGGTAGCAAGAAGGTGGAGTTCAGAAAGCAAATTTTTGATGTGAATGTTGAAAGAGTCTATGTATATGCTTCTCATCCTGTGAAGAAACTCATCGGCTATTTTGATGTTGACCATGTAATTTGTGAGAACCCAGATAAGCTATGGGGTGATTATAATAAGGTGGGATGTATCTCTAAAAAAGACTTTGTGTCTTATTTTAATAATTGCTCCTATGGCTATGCTATCGCTGTAAAAGAGGTTCATCGTTTTACAAAGGATTATCTGATAGCAGAGATATTTGGTGAAAATTTCCAAGTACCACAATCGTATAGGTATATCAATAATATCAAGACGATAAGAGTTCTTACTAGTCTATAAGCAAAATTAATAATCTTACAATGACATACAATTACCGAAAAATAAGATTACTTGGCTTGACCATAAAAGAAGGGTGTAATCCTAAGCTGACAAAAACGTTGGCTACAGGTTACTATCCTTTTTACACAGATGAACTCAGTGATGCTTTCTTCCTGCGGAATGTTAGCGTCACAGCTATCGTGGGCATGAATGGTGCTGGCAAATCATCACTACTAGAGTTGATGTTTCGCATGATAAACAACTTTAGTGCCTGTTTGGTGGGGAATACTATCAGACGTAATGGAGCTGACGAAATCTATTTTATTCCTGGCATTAAGGCTACTCTTGATTACGAAATAAGAGGCATGAAGGGTACATTGATTTGTGATGATGGAATTGTGGCATTGGTTTATGGTGATAAGAAATTCTTTTTGTCTGATCCTGACTTGACGATGATAGATGAATATCGGGATTTTGAAGTTTGCTACAAGCCAAAAACTGCAAAGAGAAGCGAGATAGCAAGTTGCTTTTTCTACACCATCGTCATGAATTATGCCTTACAAGCTTATAATTCTCTGGAATATCAAGACGAAAAGGCTGAGCATTATCAAACAGACCATCTAATTGGGGCAAGTTCGAATGGCAACTGGATGAACAGCATGTTCCATAAGAATGATGGATATGCTTCGCCTATTGTCTTGAATCCATACAGAGATCAAGGTGTCATTGATATGAAGACGGAGACAGCTTTGACTAAAGACAGGCTTGCTGGTATTCTTGTTGAGGCAAATAGGAGAAGTCGAGAGTTTATCGATGGTTATCAACTTCTGCGCATTGTTTATGCGTTTAATCCATATAGAGTGATTGCTAAGCTGCCTGAAAAATTTCACGAAAAGGATGTAACACAGGTAGAGAACTCGTTTAGGATACTTTATGGAGAGGAGAATTCTTTTGTAAGACTTGTTTTGGATGCATACGGATATTCGTTTGCAAATTCTAACTATATGTCTGCTTATGGATGTATTTATCTTATCTATAAGACCTTGACAATCCCATCAAAATATCCAAGTTACGCAGAATATGCCTCAGTAGTTGATATAGGAAAAATTGATGGCTCATTGGATGATGAAGACGAGCATAGAAAGTTGATTGGTCTTGTCAATGAAATAAAGAAAGACAAATCTCATATCACAACGAAAATCAGGCAAACTATCCATTTCTTGGATGCCTTTGACCAAGACATTTGGGCAGACAATAGATTTACTTATGAATTCTATGAAGGCTGGTTAAGGATGGACAAGAAGAATACGTCTCTTGAGGCAACGATGGAGCTGATGCCACCGCCTATCTTTAGCTCGGAGATTATCATGAAAAAAGATAAGGACGAGACGGAAATTCCTTTTTATAAACTCAGTTCCGGTGAAAGACAATTCTTGTTCATGATGAGTTCTGTCATATATCATATAATGAACATCAAATCAGTGCCAACTTCTCGTATCGCGTATCGTTATATAAATGTTGTGCTTGATGAAGTGGAGCTTTGTTTCCATCCAGAATATCAAAGAACATTTTTGTATAAACTCTTGCTGTCTATCAAAAGATTGCATTTGAATACATATTGTGGCTTTAATATCATTATTACGACCCATTCTCCTTTTTTGCTTTCTGATATACCTCAGAGCAATGTGCTTTACTTGGAAGATGGTCATGTTGTGGATAAGAGCTATATGCAAAATCCTTTTGCGGCTAATGTGAATGATATTTTGCGACAGAGTTTCTTCTTGAAAAATGGCTTTATGGGTGAATTTGCCAAGCAGAAAATCCTAAAAGTAATAGATAGTTATATGAAGAAAAAACTTGATACAAATGAGTTTAAGGAACTGTGGAGTTATTGACTCTAATTGGTGAACCATTGTTGAAAAACAAACTTTCGACATTTATGGAGGATAAGGGCGATGAGAAGAATACTAATAGATGATAGAGTTAGAGGTATAGCTATGTCTTTTAAGAATTTTCTTGAAAATGGTTTAGGTAGTTCATATAAGTCTCCTAAAACACACTTGGAAGAGTTGGCTAATAATCCTCTACTTAATCCTCAGCAAAAGCAATATGTTCAACTTATCATCAGTGAATGGGACAACTTGATTGTATTGGAACCACCCTTCGATGTTACTATTCAAAAGTTTGAAAGTATATTTGTTGCTGAAAAAATTGCAACTGAGCAGTTTGGAATTGCCCCTAAATCCCTTTATAAGGAAATTGTAAAAGCAATGCGATATGATTACGTGCAAGAAACTGTCTATCCTAAAATTATCAATCAGCTTGGTATCAAGACTTGCGTCTATTGTAATGCTCAATATGCTTTTTCTTATGATAATGGTCGGAATAGTTTTCAAAATTATGAGATAGACCATTGGCTGCCTAAGAGTAAATATCCATATTTATGCACTTCATTTTTCAATCTTCAGCCGAGTTGCCCCAAGTGCAATAAATCGAAATCAAGCAAGGATGATATCCTTCCTTTTTGTTTATATACACATAATGGAAATAAATTGAATCCATTCGATTTTTCAATACTTCATGTATCATATGTGCAATATTTAGCTACACATGACAGAGATATGCTAAGGATTATATTTTCATCGAAAGAACAAGGATTGAAAGATAACATGGATGCTCTGTTTCATATATCAACTCAATATCAGGCGCATAAGGAAATGGTGGAAGAGTTGATATGGAAAAAACAAATCTACAATAGTACCATCCTTGATATTTACAAAGACAGCTTTAAACAATTAGGATTTAAGCAGACTGACTTTAATCGTTTTATCTTATCGAATTATGATAAGGACGAAGACATCCTCAAACGTCCTTTTGCAAAGATGGTGCAGGATATAGCCAAACAATTAGGAATCATTTAAACATATAGAAATATGATGTCAATATTAATTTCTAAGATTATATCAACGGAATCCTTTTCCGTAAATCAGATGTTTGAGAATAAGGGAAAGGTATATACCTATCTCAACCCCGGGTCTTATTTAACTGCCCTCGACAACAAGGAGTTGCTCTCGCAGATGGATGGTATCTTTTCGGATGGTGGGTTGTTGGTGAAAGCCGGTTATCAAGGTATCAGCTTTACCTGTGGGGGCTTTATCCATCAGACTTCCAAGAATGAGATTGACTACTATCCTGCTTGGGTGGATAAGACAAATCTTCGCTTTGTGTATCGTATGTGGAAGGAGCCACATACTCGCAAGCGTTTTCTTATAGCTGGCTTGCTTTTCCCAGCCAAGTTTATCGTAGAGCCAATGGATGAGGGCGAAGGTAATGAGAATTTTTCAAAGAGCCAAAGAATATAATAAGGGAGTTGTATGGAAAAGAATAGTCAAACAAAATCTGTCTTCACGATTAGCGGTAGGCATAGATTTGTAGCTTGTGTCATTGTTGTAATACTTGTATCCTGTGCAGCATTTGCTTATCTTGCTTGTTGCTATAAGCAAGCACAAGATGATATAGTTGCTCTGCAAAAGAAGGATGCTTTGATGTTTGAGCAGGTTTTAAACAGTAGCAAGAATGTTAAGAGTAAGAGTTCTGAGAATATTGACCAGCTTCAAGCTTTGCTTGATAAGCATCAAGAACGTCAAGAGGCTCTTTTGCATTTGGAATACAATAAGCTACAGGCGGATTTCAATGTACTTATGTTTGCTGCGAGCTGCCTAATGATCATTTTCTTGGTATTCTCGTTATATTCTATCTTCAAGACCGATGAAATGCTCAATAAGGCTGAAACTGAGGCCAAAGGCATTCATAAGTTATTGGATGAGGCAAAACAGACTACTGAGACTATAACCACTCAGTGTCAGATTATGATGGCGCAACAAAAGGGGCATGGGATGAGACCGCCATCACCAGTTCCTCCTTTTACGCCTCAAACGGATGAAGTACATTCTAATGATATAGGAGGGGAAAGAGATGATAGCTGATGTAAGAAGAGCTGTTGCCGTAGCTTCTTATGTAATGGTGACAAACAGACTGGCTTCAAGTGTGTTTGATTTTACCAATGGTGGTTATCATCCGATGAGTGTTTCGCATACTGGGAATTTCTTGTCAGTATATGATTATCAGAGGAGTAATTATCTTTCTGGTTATTTCCCTAACCTCTTTGATTACTCTACTGCCTCTTATGTAAACATGATGATGTCTGGCAATACCATCAATGGCTTTGACTATCATACCGCCACCTATTTCTCTGTTACGGTAAATGCCGGTAATGTAACCATCTTCGATTACCAGATGGCGCAGTATTATATGTATTCGGTGAATTAACTAATCTGAAGAGGTGAAGGAGTGCGCTTAGGCAATCCTTCACCTTAGAGATGATAATAAATTTTAAAAAACAGATACGTGTAACTACTTGCAAAATAGTGGGGACGCTGTATTGGTGATATACATAATAAAATGCAGTTTAATATTAATAATAAATTGATGGATTTGTCTTTACTCTCTAATGGTGATGACAATTTCTCGTTAGTTTCAGATTCAGGTAAAGTATACCTGAAACTGAAGGCTGATGTCCCTGGACATTTGGAATATGACTTACCTCCTTTGTTTACTGAGCCAGAAGAGGTCGTTGCAAACAAATTGGATGAACTGTATAAGGTTTTCTTACAAGATTCTTATACAGGTATAGAAAGTGATGAAGATGAGAAAATTACCGATCCGTTTAATCCTGAAGATATCTCTATAGAAACTAGGGTCACCCCTATGGAGACTATTCTTAGAAGAATAAAACAGGGTACTCTGATTCTCAATCCTGATTTTCAAAGAAAGGAAGTGTGGACTGATGTTAGAAAGTCGCAGTTGATAGAGTCTATACTTCTAGAAATTCCTATACCTATGTTTTATGTCTCATCTGAGGAGGATGGAGAATGGACGGTAGTAGATGGTCTCCAGCGAATAAGTGCTTTTCGTGACTTTGTACTTGGAATAAATTTTGTGAATGGCAAAAAGGCAAAGGAAGAGGGGGCTGGTATGAAACTTACCGGTTTGGAGTTTCTGAAAGAATTGGAAGGTAAGCAGATGAAAGACTTGCCTACCAAACTTTATAACAGGATACTGGAAGCAGAATTTTCAGTTACGGTCATTAATCCAGGCACTCCTGAGGAAGTAAAGAGAAATATCTTTAAAAGAATCAATACGGGTGGTATGCCTTTGAGCCCTCAGGAAATAAGAAATGCTCTTTATGGTGGAGCTGTTTCTGGACTTTTGAATGAAATGGCTGAAAAAAGTGTATTTAAAAGAGCTACGGGTAATTCTGTTAAAGATTTACGGATGGAAGATAAGGAACTGTTGTTGAGATTTTTGTCTTTTGTCATTCGACCTCCTCATACTTATAAAAAAACTCAATCAATTGATACTTGGCTTTCTGATACCATGATAATCTATAATTCCTTTCCTTCTCTGAAAAACAGGGATTTGATAAGACGTGAAAGGGAAGGTATGGTTTCAGTGAGTGATGTGCGAGTACTTTCAAAAGATGAGATTATGGATATCTTTCTGATTGCTATGAAACGGGCACGAAAAATGTTTGGAGATCATGCATTTAGAAAGAGCTATGGAAATATGAGAAGAAGACCTATCAACAAATGCTTATTTGAAACATGGGGTGTTTTGTTGGGAAATATGTCTGATATGGATTTTTCGAAACTTTCAGACCATAGGAATCAGTTTATGGATGACTATTCTAAGTTGCTGGATGATGAAAAGTTCATCATTGCAATATCTCGTGATAGTATGCGCCCTAGTTCAGTAGTTCTACGTTACAATAAACTGGAAGATTTAATCAAAAAATATACGCTATGATTACAAAAATAGAATTAAAGGGGTTTAAGTCTTATGTGGATTATACATTTGAATTGAAACCATTAACTATATTGACTGGTTTGAATAGCAGTGGCAAAAGCTCTGTTATACAAGCTATAAGAATAATGGAAAATATAGCTAGTCGAGAGTATGGTGATTCTCATGTCTGGAATCTTGGGCTTGGATCGGATGCCGAACTTGTAAATTCGAATTGTGGGAATTTCCAAATTTCAGCTTATTTAAATCATCAGGAGCATACTTATTTTTTGTATAATAGTATAGGTGTGGAAAATTGTATAATCCCAATGCCAAAATGTATATATGTTGCGGCAGATAGACTGGGTGCTACTTCTACCATTCCCATATATGAAGATGAAACTCTTGGCGGGCGTGGTGAGAACGTTCTGAGGCGTATAGATCATTTCAGAGATGAGCAGCTACCTGAAATATTGCGTGAAGATGCAGAGGGAACAACTTTGAATTATGTATTGAAATATTGGCTACAGAAAGTATCTCCAGGGGTGAAATTTGATTATAAAATTGAGGAGAAGGCTGATGTGTCTTATTCTTTATATGACAACCACCGTTCTGCAAATGTGGGATATGGGTTGAGCTATTGCCTACCTGTCATTGTAGCCTTGCTAACATCAACTTTGGAAACTGATTCTATAGTGTTGATTGAGAATCCTGAAGCGCATCTTCATCCACAAGGACAGGCTGAGATGGCTCGTTTGATCTGCCTTTGTGTGGAAGCTGGTGCACAGGTCGTTGTAGAAACACATAGTGATCATTTGTTTGATGGCGTAAGAATCTATGCAAGAGAAAGTGAGAATCATTTTGCAAATAAAGTTGCTACTTTCTGGTGTCAGTTGGATGATAACCGAAATACACAAGTAGACAGATGTCAAATCCAGGAAAATGGCAGATTGGATCATTGGCCTGAGCATATGTTCGACCAGTTCTTGTTGGATTCTGAAAAATTGCTGTAATTTATGGGAAAGGTATTTTTGCTTAATGAACTTATGCCTGAAGAAGAAATTGATGGTGTGAATGTTCAAAAGTTATTTGCTGATACAATAAGATCTTTTTCTGACTTGTGTGCCGAAAGGAAACTGGGCATAGAGAAGAAAATCTTGACAGTTAAAGAACCACAAGATACGATTATATGTGGTAGCAATTTGAAAAAGATGCTTTCGAGTATTGGTGATAGGGAATTAAAGACTTATGCCATGAGCATGTTCATGCATGGTCAGATACTGTCAGATCAATATCATGTGGATAACTGGTCTGATGATTTGGTAGATGACTTGCTGAGTCTTACTGATAACAAAGGAAAAAATGCAATGAATGAAGGTATTGCCAGTGTTTGTTCATGGGGTGTGCTGTCTCTTCCTGTTTCAGAAGATTTAAAAAAGGATGATTTCGAGTTTAATGGAAAGCAGAATTATCAAGTACTAAACTATTATGGACAGAATAAGAAAAATGTAGTGTATAACATTCTTGACTCAGATGAGTCTAATGAGGCAATGGAGTTAAAGTTACAATATGCACTTGATCTTTATCAGATACATCTGACGGATGAATTTAAGGAGGCTTATACTCTAATGCGCGTAGATGATCAAAAAGTGATGATTTCGAGATTTGTTAAAGCCGAGGAGAAGAAATGCTTGGTAAAACAGGTGAAAGATGACAATTTACTTAGAGAGTGTACTTGTACTAGAGATAAGAATATGTTTGAGCTAAAATCCAACAGTGAATTAGGCATACGCTTTTTCTTTAAAGTTTTCGACTCGAATTATATCGTATTTTCCTTAATAGGGCATAAGAGTGATTATGGGGATAAGTCTAAGAAGAAAAAAGGTGCAACGGCTCAAAATAAGGATATGATGCGTGCCTTAGAGATAGCTAATCACTATATGGAGTCGAAAATACTGAAGTAAATCGATGAGTCCACTTTCAAAAGAGGCTTATTTTGAATACAGTCCGATTAGTATAGTCCATCAGTTTGCGTGTAGCAATGAACTTTATTCGTCCTAAGCTGGTGCTTTCGGACTTTTCCCTGTTTGTTGTTGCTCTGCATGACGATTGTGGGTGAAGCGGTTGCTCCGATAATCATGGGATATTGCGGATACTACGGGGAGTATGGCGATTGCCTTTCTCATACCGCTGGTATGTTATGGGGTGATTGGAGGGTATGCGTTATCGAAACGCTCTGGCTCTTCTTTGGCAAAGAAGTAGTTTTTTCGAAAACCTACCTTCAATAGTCTTTACGACCCTTACGGTTCTTACAGGGGACAGAAACCTTCCTTACCCTTAAGAAAGGCTCCACTTTTTTCACCAAGCCTCTTTTCAATAGTCTTTACGCCCCCTTCGGTTCCCCCAGTTCTGGGGGACAGAAACCCTCAGGGACGAGAGGATGTAACCGCCCTACTCGGTGCTCAGAACCGCTACGCTCTAAGGTTGGCGGGGCATCAAAGCCCTCGACAGGTTGTGCGGGATGGGACCGCCTGGATTTAGAAGGAATAATTTGGTGTAAATTACACCTTGTATTCATTCGGTAAAGAGTTCTTGAAAATAGTGATTTACAGAAAATGTTCGGTCAATAAGACTATGAGATTTTCTTAAACTATATGATAATTACTGTTTTGATTGCTTATGGGCTGATGGTTTAATAGACTAAAGAGATTTATTGTTATGGATTTTTTATCTTAAAAAAGTAGAACATGAATGATTTTCGCAAAATGATGAAAATTGATTATTATGATTTGTCTTTGCGTTTGATAGGTTTATATCTTCATCCTATGGATGCAAATATAAGTAAGAATCTTAAGCCAGGATGGTATCCTTTTGGAAAGTATCCAGAACCCCAAAATGGCTTTATAGAAGTTCCGCCAGTTTCAGATATTGCCGCTAATATATACAAAACCAGTTATAAATCACCTAAAATTACGGTGGGTTGTATTGTCGGAAAAAATGGAGCAGGCAAGAGTTCTCTCTTAGATATCTTTTACAGAATAATTAACAATTTGGCATGTGCGTTGTCTTACACCAAGAATTCTCCGATACCTTCACATTTGTCATATGCTAATGGCGTGAATGCAGAATTATATTATGTGTGTGATGGTAAATTAACTAGAATCGAATGTGCTTATGAGAACGTTTCTGTATATCGTGAAGACAATTTGGGATTTATGACGAAAATCCAGATGCGGCAAGCGAATTTTGATAAGATTCTTAAGGGATTCTTCTATACTATAGCTGTAAACTATAGTATCTATTCCTTTAATGAATATGATTATGGCAATCATAGCTTGGATGTTGTTGAGGGAAAATGGCTTGATGGTTTATTTCATAAGAATGACGGCTATATGACACCAATAACATTGGTTCCTTATAGAACTAATGGATCTATAGATATAAATAGAGAAAATGAATTGGCGCATCAGAGAATCTTAGTGTTCTCACTTTTGTTTCTTGCCAAGAAAAAGCAGTTCCCTTATGGATATAGACCAAAGTACGTATCTTTTCATTTAAGAGAAAACTATCAAAAGGAAACTTGGGATAAATTTCTTAATGCTCATAAAGAATGGGACTATTCTCTATTGGAAAACTTCCGAGTTGAATTAGAAGATGTATGGGAGGATTTTGTAAGTGGTGACTTGGTTGCAGTTTTTGGTAAGGATTCTGAGATGTATAAATTGGTGTTGTTTTATTTGTCTTACAAATCACTAAAGATTTGTTTGACTTACAATGACTATTATGATCAGTTGGGTTTAGACCTTCTAAAAGGAATAGATAAGACTAAGCATGAGTCAGATATAAAATATCTAAATGCTCATTTGCCTATGATTGCTGAGCGGGTGGTTGAGAAAATAAAAGAACAGCCAATTAACCATATTACTTTAAAGATTTATCAATGTCTTGATTATATCAAGCGGCATGAGTCGAGAACGAAGGCTCGTGAGACTGCCTATACATTTATTTCGAGGTCTCCGGCAAAAACTTATGAGGAAGTCTTTCTTCATTTGATGTATCCTTCCTTTTTTGATATGGACATAGAGTATGTGCGGGTAGGAAAGAAGATGGCAGATAAGTATGATACTTTTGAAAGAGATAGTAACACGTCATTTGAGTTGAGTAAGATGAGTAGTGGAGAAAAGCAAATGATGTATATGATTAGCTATGTCATCTATCATTTGAATAATATTCAAAGTGTTGATTCAGATAAATACAGGATACCTTATCATTATGTAAATTTGGTATTTGATGAGGCGGAACTATATTATCATCCTGAATACCAAAGACGATTTGTGGCGATGTTACTTGAATGCTTGAATGCAGCCGGAATCGATAGGCGTAAAATCAGGAGTGTCAATATTTTAATAGCTACTCATTCGCCATTTATATTGAGTGATGTTCTGACTGAAAATACATTGTATTTGTCTAAAGGTAATCCCGTGAAGGTAGATAAGCAGACTTTTGGCGCAAATTATTATGATATGTTGCGCTCTAGTTTCTTCTTTACCAATTCTCCAATAGGAGATGTGGCAGCTAAAGCTATGAAACGCTGGATTCAGAGTGCACAGAGAAATGGTAAAGCTCCATCAGATGAAATTATGAGAATGGTAGGTGACTCTTTCATTGCAAATTACTTACTAAACATTGAAGAAAATGTACAGGATTCATAATGTAACAGCAGAAATGCTGAAGTGGCATCTGGATTCCCTTGTTGGTAAAACCAGTCAATTAATGGAAGGGTTTCGTGATGGGGCGCTTACTTTTGACGGATCTGTAGGACGAACGAAGGACATCAAGTTTATTTATAAGGTTTGTAAGGAAAGTCCTACCTGGAATTTCTTGCAGTATTATTCTTCTTATGCTAATTTGAAGTCTTTGCTATCAGCTTCATGGGAAGATTGCTTGGCTATTTTGCATAATGTAGAGGTATGGAATACTGGTAAAGAGTGGAAAACAGGAATTAATAAGAAAAAGTTCTTAGCAGGAGATTTTTATTCTATTGGAAAAAATGATGAGGGATTGACGTATGTAGATGATTTTCATGATATTCTCTATCATATCTTTGTGGAGATGTTATATGAAAAGAATTTGGATAAGTTGCAATTCATCAAAAAAATGAATTTGAAAGTTTGTCCTTATTGTGGACGCAATCAGATAAATGTTGCCTCTTATGAGGGTAAACGAGATTCTAAACCTCCTATCGACCATTTCTTGCCCAAGAGCAAATATCCCTTTTTGGCAGTTTCGTTTTACAACTTGATTCCTTGTTGTACAACTTGCAATGATATATCAAACAAAGGTGCTTTTGATCCTTTAGAAAATGAGTTGTCTTTGGAAAATCCGCATGTATTTGTTGACGAGCATGTTCGTTTTAAGGGAGAATTTCCTGAAATGCTCAGTATGAATGAAGACGATTATGATGTAAATATGCAGTTTGCTCCAAAACGTTTATCTATAGGTTATAAGGATACTTTGAAATTAGAGGAATTCTACAAGGATGAAAAGCTGAAGATGATTGATATGCATGAAAACTTGCTTACTTTTTCAGATGGCAGGAAAAAAAATCTGGCATCCTTGGGGATAGAGGATAGTTACTTAAATGATATTCAGAAACAAGTTCTGGGGTACAGATTGGATGGTAAAACTTCTGTTAGAGAGTTTTATAAGTTCAAAAAGGAAATGTTTGAGCAACTTTTGGAAAAATATAAATTGAGATAAGTTATGAAAATTGAGGCTTAAGGCAAGTCCTGAATATGATCTTGATAGGTTAGCTGCTCAGCATCCCATGGGTATGAGAACAATCCGATGACTATTATTGAGGCTTTTTCTGCTGGAACTCCCGTCATTGGCGTCAGGATAGGTGTTCTTCTGAATGTTTTCCAAACTGGCAAAGGTACAATGATATAGAAGAACGAATGTTGGCTGAAGTTCTATATCCAACATCTGTTGATGTACATTCTTTGCTAAGTAAGATAAAACGATACTTCAAGAACCGCTGGAAATATCAGTTGGTGTATAGCAAAGAAAGTCATTTAATGGGATTCTTGTTGAGAATTCGCTCTTGGGTGAATTGGAAGTGGGGAAAGAAGAGTGTGTGGAATCGCAAGGTGAAAAGAGACTAATTATAATAGTGAAGGTGTGGATATTAACGATATAATTTTGAAAAAGTAATAAAATATGGGCAAGCAACAAAATGCTCTGGCAAAATATAATCTAAGAGCTAATCGTAAGATTAATGGGTGGACACTTTCCAAAAAACTTGGCGCAGGTGGAAATGGTGAGGTATGGATGTGTAAGAATGACAAGAAGGAAAAATATGCCATCAAATTCTTTAAGTTTGGTCGTTATGTGGCAGCTTATGAAAGATTTGTAGATGAGGTGGATTTTATGGAGCAACATCAAGGAATTTATGGTGTACTTCCTATAATCGATAAAAACTTACCTTCAAAAAATCAAAAAAATGTAGATGCAAAAATTCCTATATATTATGTAATGCCATTGGCAGAATCTGTCGAACAAAAAATAAAGAATTTCACTTTAGATGAAAAAGTAGAAGTTATCCAGATGTTGCTGAATATGCTTACTAATTTGCACCAAAATGGCATTGCTCATAGAGACATAAAACCTGCGAACATTCTTTGTTATAACGGAAAGTTTGTTTTATCGGATTTTGGCCTTGTATATTTTAAAAGTAAGAAATTCAAGACGCCAGTAGGTAAGAAAGTTGGAGCAAAACAAACAATCGCACCACAAATGGAAAAGGATGCACAGAGTGCTGATAGGTATAAAGCAGATGTGTATTCAATGGCAAAAACTATTTGGATTATTCTTACGGGGGACGAGTTCTCTTTTGGTGGTCAATATATAGCAAATTCGGAAATCGGTTTGTCACGTAAACTGAAATGTAACAAATACCTGTATCCATTAGACAAGTTGTTAGCACAATGTACTGATTACACAGAAAGTACACGTCCTACAGCTGAAGAAATGGCGAAAAGATTCGAGGAATGGATACAGATAAACAAAAATTGGAGTAAAGAGAATCTGATGCAATGGAAAGAAATACAAGAGCAGTTGTTTCCAACAATAATTCCTACTCATGCAGAATGGAAAAATGTTGAAGACATTGTGAATGTACTTCGACTTTTAGGTAAGTATGAAAGTCTTAATCATATGTTTTTCCCTAATGATGGAGGAGCGGATTTGACGGATGCTGCCATTGCATATGAAAGCGATTGCATTGAGCTTATCTGTGCTGAAAAAGTATATATTGTAAAACCAAAGAAATTATCTTTCGAGTTTATCAATGATGAGGCAGAATGGAACTATTTCCTGTTAGAGACGGAAAAACTCAAACCTATAACAATGGAACCTGATCAACAAGATAACTATGCAGAAAAGGTGTATGAAATATCCCCAGCACAATACATCGCATTTGAAGAATTTGAGAATATGCCGAAGGCTGATGTTGATACATTTAAGTCTCGGTATGTATGTCGATACCTGAAAGGTTCATTTGTTTTCTTTCATAAGGATTCTGTCTATAAAAAATCTGTTTCAAAATACAGTGGAGAGCATGATAAAATGTCGAGTAAGGTATTTCACGAAACAATTGTGGAATATGCAAAAATGTATCATAAAGGAAAAAATAATAGTAATATTTTAAATAAATAATTATATTATGACAATGAAATTGCGTAATGCGCCTTTTCCTCCGCCTGATATGACGGAGGCTGAGGCTAGTGAAGTGAAGTGCGTGATGCAATTATGAGCGGTTGGATTACAACTGGACCACGTACTAAGAATTTGGAAAAGGAAGTGGCTGAGTTTGTTGGCGCTGAGAAGGCGGTTTGCCTGAACTCGCAGACTGCCTGTGCAGAAATGGCGCTGAGATTGCTTGGCGTAGGCGAGGGGGCTGAGGTTATCGTTCCTGCTTATACTTATACGGCAAGTGCATCAGTTGTTAACCATGTGGGTGCAACCTTCGTCTTCGTTGATGGGCAGAAGGATTGTCTTGAAATGGATTACGAGGCTTTGGAGAAGGCTATCACTCCTAAAACCAAGGCGGTGATTCCTGTAGATTATTACATCCATGTAATCATGCAGGAGAAGATTAAACTCTATCTGGAGTATGTAAAGAATGCCAGCTTCTGGTATGACATCAAGCTTATCTTCAAGACATTTGAAGTGATTGTGAAAGAATAGTCCCACCTGTCTTCAATCGTCTTTACGACCCCTTCGGTTCCCTTGTAGGGGACAGAAACCCCAGCGGGAGGGGGCTTAACCCACTCCCAAGCCCTCATCCTTTCCAAATGGGCAAGGGATGTAACCGCACCTTCTCGGTGCTCGGAACCGCTACGCTCTAAGGATGGCGGACCAAAGCGGTCTTCGCCATGTTATGCGGGATGGGACCGCCTTACTATAGCTTGCTGATTGGGATCGTATGGCATATTGAAGAGCCTGTTCCATCAAATGTCTTCGCCTGTTTTGCTGATTGAGAGCGCCGCGTTTCTCTGAATCACGTTGCAAAGATACGGAAATGGTGAGGGGCAATTCATAGTTGCTCATACTTGCTCATGGTTGCTCATACTTTCTCATAGATTTTCTTTATTCTGGTATCTGTAAGCTAGTGGATTACGCGGCGTAAGTCCCTGACTTTTGCATCGTAAGTGACTGACTTTTGAACCGTAAGTCTTTGAGTTTTGAATCCGAAGTAACCGGCTTCTGGGTGACAGGGTGACACTGGTGACAGTGATTTCTGAAGATTTACTCTCGCGCGGGCAGGCAGGAAAAATCAAGCCGAAAGTTCCTGCCTGCCCGCGTGCGAGGCGAAATGTTGAAAAACTAGTGTCACCGTGTCATCGTGTCACCGTGAACTGTGCAGAAGATGCTCTGCATCGCTCTCTGGCTATGGACATGAACTCCCCTGTCTCCGCCTCCGTTGGCTTTTGGAAGTAGAGATCTACAAATTACTGTTTCTGTCATGGCGCCTCTAAAGTAGGTAACAAGGTTCTATATCTGTGTCACACGGTGCAAAGATAGAAAAAATAAAATAAAAGAGAGTTCCCATATACGGGAACTCGTAAACGATAATTATCGATTTTTAGAATCTTTTAAATGGTGAGGGCGGAAATTATATTCGATTCTCGCAAGTTACTGAAGGATTTTGGGGCATCTCTCCAGTTTGAGAAGGGGATTTATAGTTAATAGTTTATAGTTTACAATTTATAGTTAATAGTTTACAGGTTGCTGTTTACTGATGATTTGAGGATAATTGGCTGATAAGTTGCAGAATTCTTTCGATTTTCTTGGTGGTTTCGAAGAATATGTGTAATTTTGCGACATTATATTAATCATCTAAAATAAAAGGTTATGGCATTAGAAATAAGAAGTATTCCTGTTCTGACAGGTGAGACAGCCGAACGGTTTGTTCGTGAGGCTGAGGAAAATGAACGCAATCCGCAAAGAAAGGCATTGCGAATGTCATTTGCTGATGTGGAGAAAATATTGGTTCGTTCAACCGCTAATTTGAAAGCACATGGAGGAAAGAGTCCTTTTGCAAAGTAATTGCTCTCTTTATCGAGTTACGACAAAAGAAGAGCTTGACTCTTTTAGCTGTGGTGATGAAGATCTTGATGATTTCTTTCACCAGGAGGCTTGTCTTTATGATGGGCAATTATTGGGAAAAACATATTTCTTTGCCACGGAAAGAAGTGGTAAGGATGAAATCGTTTGTGCCTTTACATTGGCAAATGATAGTATCAAGGCTGCTTTGATTCCGAATGCTTCAAGAAACAAAATACAGAGAAAAATTCCTAATTCCAAAAGAACAAGAAGTTATCCAGCAGTATTGATAGGGAGACTTGGAGTTGCGAAGAATTTTCAAGATACTAATGATGGTATTGGCTCACAAGCAATAGACTATATCATATCTTGGTTTTTGTTACCTGATAATAAGACTGGTTGCCGTTTTATTGTGGTTGATGCCTATAACAAGGAAAATGTATTACGTTTTTATGGAAAGAATGGCTTCAAATTCTTGTACTCAACAGAAGAATTAGAGAAAGAAGCAAATCATATTCCTGAAGATGAACACTTGGAGTCAAGGATGATGTATCTTGACTTGTTGGGCTATATAAGATAAAAGTTTTTACGACCCTTTCGGTTCCCCTTGTTGGGGACAGAAACCTCAGAAACGAGAGGATGTAACCGCCCTACAGTGCTATTTTTTCGAAAACCTACCCGTCCTTCCTTACCGTTAAGGAAGGCTCCACCTCTCATCTCGGTCTTCTCCCCTCAGGGAAGAAGAGGGAAACCGCCCTACTCGGTGCTCGGAACCGCTACGCTCTAAGGTTGGCGGGGCATCAAAGCCCTTCGCCATGTTGTGCGGGCTGGGACCGCCGGGAGAAAAGAAAGAGAGTTAATAGTTTATAGTTTACAGCTTGCTAAAGGTGGGGAAGGGGAGAGATTATAGTTTATAGTTAACAGTTTATAGTTTATAGGTTGCTGGTTACGATTTATAGTTTATTGTTTATAAATTACGAATTTCAATTAATAATTTTCAATTAATATATTATGGTTTATGGTTAGCAGGTTGATATTAACTGTAAACTGTAAACCATTATCTTTTCATAAAGTTTATGGCAAAAAAAGTTTTTGTGAGCGGGTGTTATGACCTGCTGCATTCCGGTCATGTGGAGTTTTTCCAGCAGGCATCACGGTATGGTGACCTGTATGTGGGTATCGGATCGGATGCTACTTATCTGGAGTATAAGCATCGCAAGCCTATGTTCCCGCAGGAGGAAAGGCTATTTATGGTCAAGAATATCAAGGCGGTGAAGGATGCGTATATCAATGAGGGAAGCGGAGTCATCGATTTCCTGCCTACTCTTGATAAGGTGAAACCGGACGTGTTTGTGGTGAACGCTGAAGGTGGGTCTGATGAGAAACGTAGGATCTGTAAGGAAAGGGGCATCGAATATGTCGAACTCCAGCGCACTCCTCATGCGGGTTTGAAGGCCCGGTCTTCTTCTGACTTGAAGAAGGCGTTATCGAACGTATCTGATAATTCGGCACAGGAGGCGGGGATTCCTACCCGTCTGGATCTG
>ERZ1023621.195-NODE-195-length-18821-cov-49.643717_pt1 | contig 18821 bp, 20 predicted proteins | sample MGYA00380330_ERZ1023621 | MGnify/ENA primary metagenome ERZ1023621 (study PRJEB33179, sample SAMN07448975) | human gut metagenome | biome: Human-gut; feature: Human associated habitat; material: Faeces | host: Homo sapiens | place: India: Bhopal | collected...
TTTTCATGAAATATAAACATTTTAAACAGGCCTTACTTTTTAAAGTGGGCTCAATTATATATAGCTCAGCCGCTCCAGCGCTAAGGAGCGGCTGGCTATATCGGAAGAATAAGAATCAATTTATACACTTTACTTTTTCATAAAACAGATAAGCATCATGGCAAACAAGAAGTTTAACAGTTGGATCAAGAATATATGCATGGGATGGGGATTCATCATGGCGGGCAGTATGCTCAGCAGCTGCAACGACTTGATGCACGACGACCTGCCTCCTTGTGACATGGGTGTTGACTTGCAGTTCAAGTACGACTACAACGTGCAGCGTGCCGACATGTTCAATGATCATGTGGGCGGCCTCAGCGTATTCGTATACGACGAGCAGGGCAACTTCATTGCTCGCCATGATGCCTATAACGATGCGACATCACAGCCGCTCAAGGCCCCAAACTATACCATGCGAATCAATCTGGAACCGGGCAAATACCGATTCGCAACCTTCGCCTTCCAAAAGAAATACGAAGATGCACTCGCGCAGCCAGGTGCCAAATTCCAGATAGCTCTGCCACAGCAGGGTGACAACATCACCGCCCTCCATGCACGACTCGACCGCGAACAGGGCAAGGTGAACAACCAGAGCCAACCGCTCGATACACTCTGGCAAGGACTCAGCAACGAACTGGTTGAAGTAAAAGACCTGCAGGTTACACGCCATACCATCGGTCTGGTTCGTGATACCAAGCAGCTCACCATCAGCCTGCATCAGACCGACGAGCCTGCCAACATCAATGCCGATGACTTCAGTTATCAGATAACCAATGCCAACGGCGATATCAGTTACGACAACTCTCTCCTCCCCGACGAGGAGTTGACATATACCCCATACTACACCTGGACCACTGAGTTTAAAGATAAGGAGGGCAATGTAAAGGAGCGCACCGCTCATGCCGCCCTCATGTTCCCCCGACTCATCTGGCATCCGGCAAAAGAAAACGACAAGAACGCCATCCTCACCATCACGAACAAGACTACTGGCGAAGAGGTGGCACGCATCAATCTTGCTGACTATCTGGCTCAATGCCGTGGCGCCTTCGAAGCCCGTCATTATTCAGAGCAGGAATTCCTGGACCGAGAGTACGACTACAAGCTCGACTTCTTCCTCCAGGGCAACAAGTGGAGATATGCGGAGATCAGAATCTCCATCCTGGATTGGGTCAAGCGCATCCAGCGTGTCGATTTCTAACCGTTTCAGGTGTCAGAGCCCCTTCCGGGCATTTAGCTCATAAGAGTATTTGACTTTAAAAATTGGAAACAATGAAAATACGAGATTTCATTTTAAGTTTAGTTAGTTGGTTTATATTGTTGGTTACAGTAAGTTGCTCTGACGAACTTGGAGGCGAGCGCGCCCCCATTTCGTCAGAAAGCAACTTGCATGTACTCGTGCCAACCGTGCTCAGCAGCCGCGGCACCCGTGCCGACGATGCTTCCGGCCTTCCTACCTATAATGCTACGGTAGATGAATGCCAGATCAACGACCTGACCCTCTATGCTTTCCCTGTCTCTACAGGAAATGGAAATGATGGCAAGCTTCTGGTAGAGACGCTCCCTGCCCCACTGGCTACAATGATGGTAGAGCCGAATGTAGCTAACTATCAGCTCAATATCGAGCCGGGCACTTACCATATCTATGTGGTTGCCAACATGAGTGATGTGTTGAAAGACCAGAATCAGAATATTGTTTCGGAAGAAAAGCTCAAAAATATCGTGCTGAATTATTTTCCTTCAGGTGCTCAGCCTGGTATGCCTGTCTGCACGAACATCCCGATGATTTATGAGCCAAAGGATGTAAACGGTAATATCATCGATACAAAAATAGAAAAAGGTGGTGATAAATATACCGAGGTGGCAGCTAACCTGAAGTTTACTTGCGTAAAGGTTAAGCTGAATCTTATTTTCGATCCTACTGCTGAAGGTTCTGCATTCAATGGTAATAGCTATATCATCAAGGATATTTTGGCTCAAAAGCTTTCTCCTAGCACCACGCTGAGTTGGGATGGAGCATTTAGCAAGCCAGCCTCTAGTGTTAGTCAAGATTATGCCAATGGTTTTGAAAATAAAGTTTATGCAACTTCTTCTGAGGCAAGCAATAAGGGTGGTTATTATAAGGCAGAAGACTGGACAGAGGATGCAACCAATGCCAATGTGAATAATAAGGACATCATCACCCTTGTTCAGGGTGCTACTCCTACACCTGCTCCACAGAATGCCGCCGATAAGTGGCTTTTTCAAGGTACTTACTATCTGCCTGAGCGTTATATCGCCGAAGCCTCTCAGCAGTCTACCCTCAAAGTTAATGGCTCTGTGAATGGTAACATTAAGAACTACTATAAGATTAAGCTGGGACATCGTCAGGACGAGAGTTCAACTTCCAAAGAAGTTCCAACTTTCCCTCGTGGCACCTATTATGAGATTATCGGCAAGATCAAGAGTCTGGGAAACATGACTCTCAACTGTAATGTGAGCGTAGAGGACTGGACTCCTGTAACGATAGATGCAGACTTCAGCCATACCACACTGTGGGTAAACAAGACAAGCGCTCAAATAACCTCCATAGAGGAAGACTCTATTTCCTACAAGTCAAATTGGGTGAATGTGGAGTTTGGTTGCGATGCGATTGTTGATGGTAAGCCCCTCGTCGTTGTAGATAAAAGAGATGAGGTCAATCATATTATCACCTTTAGGATTAATCCCGAGATTCCCATGAGTGCTTATGGAGATGGGGAAGGTAAATTTCCTCCGAAAGGAAAGACCAAGATATGGCTGAAGGCTAACAACCTGAAGAAATATCTGGATGTAGACTACAATGTAGAACCTCTGTTTGAGGTTGATCCATTGGAGGTAATCATCTATTATGAGGCAAAAGCAGAAACCAACACAAAGGTATTCACTTGGGTTACAAACTTGGGAGGTATCGTGCTTCCTAACGAGCAGACTTCCACCATTGGTAGCTCAACTATCAGTATATCGAAGCCATCCGATGAAAACGCTCCCAAGGGAACATTCCAGGTGAAGGCTACAACCGACCCTGGAACAACTACAGTGCATACATTCCGAGTACACTCGAAAGACTCGTATAATAGCAACTATAAGTACAGAGATATTAAAGTAACTGTAAGACCTCCGGTTGACAATTACCGTATCTATTTCCGTGCCATTAATGACAGGTCGTCAAATAAAGACAAGTTTAATACTAACCAATTCCAAGGTATTTTGGATGAATACTATGGAACAGGTGATAACAATAACAACTGGAACGATTCTTGGAGTTGGGACAATAAGATGCAAACAAGTAGACATAATGTATATATTTATTCTCAAAAGGGTGAAACGACAGGAACAGCAATACCTAAAGAAAATGTGTGGTACTTTAATGGTAGATATAATAATCCAAGCGGTATGACTGGGGACACGAATAATCCAGGATGGTACTACATGGACATGGATTTTAATGCTAAAGGATATAGATTGGATAAAGGCGACGGTCAAGAAACTACACCGATCAAGCCTGGCGAGACATTGATGATATTCTACAGCTTCATCAACGATGGTGCGGACCTTCACCGCTGCCCTCAGCACATGGCGCCTGGTATCCCCCTTTTTAACTATGAGGATAGAGAAGGTTGGATACTTTACGACCCGACAACAGACCCTTATTATCGTATTTTCGATGAGAAGCCGATAGTTAAGGATATCAATTATGTTGTCTATACCAAGAATAAAGTATTAGGCTGGGCGTTTAAGTTCGGTGTCGCAACAGACAATCCGACATCCTCAGGAGATAATAAACAATATGTACATTGGGACAACACTTGGGATGGTCACAGCGCCAAGAGTTTTAAAAGCGAACAAGTAGGAGGCTGGTGGAAGACAACGATAAGTTTAAAAGCGGTTGACGGCTATCATGAGAAGGGTATAGTCCTTCAGTTTGAAAAGGATGCCTATGAAGAGAAATATACCCTTTTCGGAGGTAGAAGTTATGAGAAGTATAACGATACAGGATATTATGACAATGGTAACTGGCATCCTGGTAAACCATCAGATGTATAAACAAGTAAAGTAAGTAAGGAAATGAAAAAGATAATATCTCTTTTAGTGGCACTGCTGACATTGGCAGCATGTAGCGACACTTTGAACGAAGGTTCCAGCCCAAGCAACAAGAATGGGGTGGAAGATGGGGGCATCACGCTCACCATCAACCTTCCCGACTTTTCAAAAGAGGAGCTGACAAGAGCTGGCGAGAAGGGATTGACAAGTCTGAACGCCGTGGCTTACGATAATGACAAGAACTTCCTTTTCAACCAAAAAATCACAAGCTGGGAGGTTGTTTCTGATGGTTATAAAGTGAAAGTGCCAGTCACGGACAAGACTACAATGATTCATCTGGTTGCCAATGACGGCGATTTGTCAGATACTCAATGTCAGAGTGGTTTGGACAAGGCTGCCATTTCGGAAACAATCAACACAGAGAATCCTGTCTGCTGGGGAATGATCAGCGTGTCAAACTTGATGAAGGCAAATCCGGAAATCAGTCTGCTGCGCCAGTTTGCCAAGGTAAACGTCAAGTATGAGAAGACTACATCCAGTGATTTCAAAGACGACAATACGTTTGAATTGGAAAGCTTCCAGTTGTATAAAGCTGCAAACAAGGGAACCATAGCTCCCAAGGATTTTGACTATAATGCAGCAGCAGTCAATGTGCCAGCTGATGCAGACAAAGCTAATAGCGGATGGCAGACAGGCGAAACACCTTTCTATGAGACTGCCGCCGGTCAAGCCTATCTCATCGTGAAGGGTAAATATAATAGTGTGGAGTCTTACTATAAAGTATCCTTCCTTACCGACAACGACATGACAAAACCGATGGCACTGCTGCGCAACCATGCTTATACGGTGACTATCAAGCACGTCAATACCTACGGATGGCCCACAGTGGATGGGGCTGTTGCAGACCCATATCCCGAGAACCGAATGAGGGTGGACGTGAAAGATGATAATCCTTTGGTTAACGATATGATAGCCTGCAAGGACTACCATCTGGGAGTAAGCGACCAAGTAAGCGGCGCATGGGATGATGAGAATATTATCGCCACTGTCGTTACAACTATCAAAAACGGCGAGACGCCGACTTTCTCTACGTCCGATGACTGGATAAAAAAAGATGTTACGATCAATAAGACTAGCACTGTGACGGATACTGACGGTTCAAACTCTACTACAGGTAAGAAATATGAGATTTCGATTGCGGTAGAAAAAAATGAATACTCTGAGGAACCACGCACAGGAAAGGTAATCGTGAAGTCGGGCGACTTGACCTGCACCATAACCGTGACCCAGAAAGGTAAGGACTTCAAGCGTTCTGACAGACCCGTAAAGCTTGTGACATCAAGCAATGTGGGCACATCGGAAGAATATGATGACTATTTCAACAAATTCCTGCCAGATACTAAAGGTATCAGCCCGAAGGATATGCAGAACGATATTGTCAGAAACGATGGTCTGCACTTCGGGGTGGGAACCAACAAGTTCAGCTATCTGATTCCAAAGAAAACGGGTGATGTTGTGACTTATGGCGCAAACAACGACTTGTTTAAGGTAGAGGAAGATGGAACTAACTGGAAAGTGACGCTGGAAAGTGCCGCTGACAACTATGATATCTGGATAGGTGACTTCACCATCACCTATCAAAAGAGTGGACACAACATTGCTATCACGTATCCTGTTTATCATTGTGGAATCTTCCACAAGATAGATGCCACCGACAACCAACAACCGCCTTATGGCGAAGATGATAAACAGCAAGATCCTGTCAGAGGACGTTTCTACTATGGTGTGGTGAAAGTGCAGGGAACAGGTGGCAAAACATATATCATGCTCGACCGCAACCTCGGAGCCTCCAGCGACAGATGCTATGCTCCGGGCACCAAGGCGTTGGAAGCTAACAAGGGTGCTATTGGCGGATACTTCCATATTGCCAAAGAAAAGCAGAATCAGACAGATGCGGGTAATATCATCAATAATCTGCCTCAAGGTTTCACTATTCCCGAGAATAGTGTGTTCCAAGACATCATAGACGGCGGTAATCTGAAAGTGAAGACCCGCTACACCTTGTCGGGCGAGGCGTACAACAGTGTTGAGATAACAACAGACAATTCGGAGCTGCCCGTAATCTATTTGCCAGCCACAGGATATGTGGAGGGTGAGGCTTTCAGAAATGTTACTCATGTCAGCCTGTGGACACGCACGCTGCTCGCTGGCAGTCAGGGCTTCAGCCCTAAGAGTACTGAGTATGGTTTCTGGTATCGCTATTTGGATGTATATGGTAAGATTTGCACCATGTCGAATCTCCGCTTCGTAAGCGGTAGTGCAGGTAAAAACACCGGGACTTACAGGGCCATGCCAATCCGCCTGGTACATGTCCTGTAATAAACATAAGATAAGTGATAAATATTATAACATCTTTTACTTATATATAATTAAAGTATAAAAAACAGCTGTTTTACAAAGAAGAGGGTGTGTCATAAGCCACACCCTCTTTCTTGATTCTAAACTTCCTTCCAATCAACCAGTCCTTTACCTGAATTATCCAGTTCTATAGCAATAGCTATTACCTTGCGCTTATCCGCCTTGAATGGTTCGGCATATTGTCTAGCCTTAATTTGCTCCGCTGCCGCATCAATGCCTCCATTGTTGCTCAGCTTCAGTTCCAGAACGTAGATGAAGTTATTGGTTTCCAACACCATATCTATCCTACCAGTAGAAATCATCTTCTCAACTTCCACCCTGCAGCCGATAGCATTGAAGATGGTACTCAAGATAAGACGGTACCTCTCTTCCATATCCATGCTGGCAAGTTTCTTATTGCTGTATGGCACATCCGCAATAAGCGCCTTCAGACATTTCATGGCTTCAGGCAAATCGCCAATTTTTAGAGAATACAGCAACATATTCTGTGTAGATATCACTATCGCATTTGATTTCAGTGTCAAGGCTGGCAAGACTATCTTGTATAGAGCCTTGCGTACTTCATAGTTTGGAATGCCCAGCAAATAAATTCCTTCCATATATCCCTTTATCGTGAGATAACCAGACTGATAGAGGAAAAGTTCAGCTCCACCACCTGTCACATCAGAAGTCTCCAAGGTATCGCTGTCTATCGGACATTTCTCGAAATCCTTCAATCTAATTTCCATATCATCTACAAACTTAGGAAGCAAAGAGGTTGCTCCAGATGAAGCCCAGTAATTCTTTAGACTGGAATCAGCGAGGGCATTGATAAGACTGAATGGATTGAATATATCAACCATATTTTCATGACTGAAATGATAACCATCGTAGAATGCCGTCAACTGTACCACGGCTTCATCAAAAGTCCATCCTTTCTTTGTAGCCAACCTGTTAATCTCCGATTTAAAATCTGAGAGGAGTTCATCTTTCGTGATACCGCAAAGAGCTGCATACTCAGAATCAAAGCTGATATTACTCAAATTGTTGAGTACAGAGAAAAGAGAAATCTGCGTAAACTTGGTAATACCGGTAATGAAAACAAACTTCTCGTATTTATCATCAGCTTTGAGAATGGCAAAAACCTCTCTATAGATATCCGTACATGCTTCATGATGTGGAGTCTTCCAGGAATGCTGCAATGGAGAGTCGTATTCATCGATGAGGATGGCAACCTGTTGTCCAGTTTGCTCATATGACGTTTGGATAATGCCGTCAAAACGGTCGGCAAGTTTGGCGGTTGGCTTAGGTGTAATGTCATATTCCTTCTCTAATCTGTCGAAAGTGATGTCGAGATAAGAGCGTAAAGTTTCCGGCTCTGCGCCAGCACGACTCATATCGAGCCTGATGACAGGTCGCTTCACCCATTCCTTCTCCATCTGCATAATCTTCAACCCTTCGAAGAGTTCCTTCTTACCCAGAAAGTAGGCTTCGAGCGTATCTACCAACAGAGATTTACCAAAGCGGCGTGGGCGGCTCAGGTAATTATACGTTTTATTTCTATTGGCAAGTTGCCAGATAATATCTGTCTTGTCAACATAAAGATATCCACCCTTTCTGATTTTTTCAAAAGACTGGATGCCTACTGGTAATTTTCTATCGTTCATATCTACTATAATTGCTTGTCTAATTACAAAAAACAAAATTATCGTGACTTGCTAAGTTCACCTATATATGCCCCTTGCATATCAGGTACTTGCCATACGTATATTTCATTTTAATTCCGATTGCAAAGATACGAAAAAACAAAATAACTACCAAGCTTTTAGAATTTTTTCTATATAATTTATTCAAGATTCGCAAGTTCAGTATGCTATCTTACGGCAATCTTCTGACCCTTAGCCTGAGCACAGGACTGGGTAGATGCCTTCACGATGTAAATGCCGGATGGAACTCGCAGAATCATTCTCTGCTGTCCCGTTTAGTCTGGACGATTATTATATAAGTTATTAATATCCAATATTTTATGTTCTAGAAGTTGTGTATTCGATTTGATTTTGTACCTTTGCACTCATATGGTATCCTAGCCTATTTTAACCTACTAAAACAGTTCTTTCAACTAAGAAAAGAAACATTTATACTTAGATAAAATCTCCGTTCATAGACGTTGAATGTCCGTTCAACGTCGATGAACCGCCATTCATAGACGCTGAACGGACATTCAACGTCTATGAACGGAGATTTCAATAGGGTTAAAGAACATTTTATCCTATAATCAACCAAGACTTTTCCCGAGATTAACCCATTATTAATACAGCAAGAAGGAAGAAAGGAGATAAGAGGAAGCCTGAAAAGAAATAAAAGGAGGAGAGAAAAGAAATAAGAGAAGGGAGAAAAAAAATAAAAGGTATAAGGAAATGAGATAAGGGGCATAAATGAAGAAAAGATGTTTTTAATTTGGTGGTTTCACCATTTATTCGTATCTTTGCCAACAAAGAGAATATCACTTAAAAGAAAGGCGAGCAATTATGGCAAGAAAACTATATCCGATAGGATTACAAACTTTCGAACGAATCAGAGTGGAAGATAAGTTCTACATTGACAAGACGGAATATGTATATCGTATGGCACATACTGATGGTACTTATTTCTTCCTGAGCCGTCCACGCCGTTTCGGAAAGTCGCTGTTGCTGACTACCATGCAGAGCTATTTTGAAGGAAAGAAGGAGCTTTTCAAAGGACTCGCCATCGAAAAGCTGGAAAAGGATTGGATAAGCTATCCGGTGCTGCATTTCGATATGAGCATGGGCAAACACATGGAGATAGCCCAGCTGGAAAGATATTTCGACCAGCGACTTGCAGAACAAGAGCAGAAATGGGGTATTACGAATCCGGCTATTGATGCCAACGACCGCCTCATCTCACTTATCCAGACTGCCTATAGGGAAACGGGCAAGCAAGTGGTAATACTGATTGACGAATATGATGCCCCTTTGCTTGATGTGGTGCACGAGGATGAAAAACTGGAAGAACTTCGCAACGCCATGCGCAATTTCTACAGTCCGCTAAAAGGATGCGAGAAATTGCTCCGCTTCGTATTCCTCACAGGCATCACCAAATTCTCTCAGCTCAGCATCTTCAGCGAATTGAACAACATCACCAATATCAGTATGGACGAGCCGTATGCCGGCATTTGCGGAATTACGGAAGATGAACTGGTGAACGGAATGCGGAATGACATAGATGCACTTGCTGAAAAATTAAACTTATCGTATGAGCAGACGTTAGCTAAGTTAAAGGATAATTATGACGGCTATCATTTTACATGGCCTTCTCCAGACGTTTATAATCCGTTCAGCTTATTAACCTGCTTTGCCAAGCAGAAGATTGATTCCTACTGGTTTGGATCAGGCACTCCTACTTATCTGATCAATATGATGCGCAATTTCAACTTTCTGCCAGCGAACCTGGGCGAGAGCATGGAAGCCGGAAAGGATGACTTTGATGCTGCCACGGAAACCATGACCACCATCATGCCACTGCTCTATCAGAGTGGCTACATCACCATCAAGGATTATGATGAAGAAACGGAGCTCTATACCCTAGCCATTCCTAACAAGGAAATAAGAGTTGGATTGTACAGAAGTTTGTTGCCTCATTATCTGACCTCAAAGACTGCAATGTGCAATACCACCATCGCCAAGATGTCGGTGCTTATTAAACAGCGCAAGATAGACGAAGCATTACAGTTGCTGAAATCGTTTTGGGAGACGGTGCCTTATTGCAACAACACCCATTACGAAGGGCATTACCAGCAAACGATGTATATCATCTTTGCCTTGCTCACGAATTTCAGGATTATAGTGGAGCAACATACGTCAAAGGGGAGAATTGATATAACCATGGAGACTGACGATACTATCTATGTAATGGAGCTGAAGTTTGAAAAGACTGCCCAGGAGGCTCTTGAGCAGATAGAAAGCAAGCATTATGCCGATGCCTTTGCCATGAGCGGCAAGGAAATTATCAAGGTAGGTATGAGCTTCAATATCAAAGATGACAACACCATCGTGTTCGATTGGAAATCATCAGAAATTTAGATGACAAAAAAAGCGTGCAGGCGACTATGATGTGGCTTGCACGCTTTTTCCTTTTATATTCTTTTAACAAAGCCAACGCTCAGGATTTTTATCTAGCACCTTACATGTAATGGTGATATACCAAAACCAGTACATAAACCTATATCCACTTATCCAAATAACATTTAAAATCCTCTATACCTATAACCTCCACTTTAGGAAAAGGAATATTTTCCAGGACCTTAAAGTGCTTGTCTTCTGTAACAATACACTTTGCATTTGCAGCAATGGCACAATCTACAAACTTATTGTCATCTTTATCTGCCTCAATTAAAGCAAAAGTATAATGAGGATCTTTGCGAATTACATTGGGTCTAGTCAATATAGCATAAACGATGGCCTCAGAAACTTGAGGAGATATATTACGAGATAAAACCTCTGAATACTCCTCTATTATTTCATTGGACACACAAAGGTTATAATCGCCACTAAGAAAAGCATTCCACACCTTACGATACGGACTTCTAGGGGCGATTGACATAATCAAACTATTTGTATCCAATACAATATTCATAACCTAAAGATTATAATATTGGTTTATTGTACGGAGTACGTTCATGGAGATGCCGGAAACTCTCGATACGTTCTTCATTCAGGGTTCCTTCATTCCACATTCTATCTAATTCAGCATCAGCCATCTGAACAAAATAATCGGAGATTACCTTATTCAAATCTCGCAAAGCCTCAGGAGTCTTGATAAATGACAGCATATCGAGGATTTGCAATTGAGCTTGATTCATTGTTGCTACCTGTGCCATAATAATTCATTTTATTAATATCTAACCGCAAAATTACGCTTTTTCCTCGAAACCACCAAGAGAATCTCAAGAAATCTGCAAGTTATCAGCAAATTACCACGAAATCAACCGTAAACTATTAACTGTAAACTATAAACTATAAACTGCTATTCCCAGGCGGTCCCATCCCGCACAACATGGCGCAGACCAGAAGCAAGTTGTAATAAGGCGGTCCCATCCCGCACAATATCTGGCGAGGGCTTTGATGCCCCGCCAACCTTAGAGCGTAGCGGTTCTGAGCACCGAGTAGGGCGGTTTCCCTCTTCTTCCCTGAGGGGAGAAGACCGAGATGAGAGGTGGAGCCCTCCTTAAGGGTAAGGAAGGACGGGTAGGTTTTCGAAAAAGCATCACGGTGCAAAGGTACGAAACTTTATCTAGGCGCACAATACGGCTTTCACCGAATACTTAATACTTACGGCATTTACCTCATAGGGCGAATTGGCATTAATCACAGCCAGAGACATTTTTTCTACTACCATACTTCTACCCCTATAGGTTCTTTACCAGTACGTTCCAGACAACTTTTGCGAACCAAGTTCTCCAGTTTCTCCACCATTTTACGTTTGTTTTCCTTAGAAGCATTCCAACGGCGTAGAGCCTCTTCTCTTGTTAATTTTGTTGTATCCATATATTCTTCCTCCTATTTATTCTAGTTCAACATTCAGTCGCCAAAGTTACGCTTTTTTCTCAAAGATAGAGTTCTCACTTACATTAGGATTTATTATCTTATATATCCCAACAAATCAAGATACATCATTCTTGACTCTAAGCACTCATCTTCAGGAATATGATTTGCCTCTTTCTCCAAACTCTCAGTAGAGTACAAGAATTTGAAACCATTCTTTTCATAAAAATGAAGCACATTTTCCTTATTATAAGCATCAACAACAATGAAACGGCAACCAGTCTTATTGTCTGGTAACAAAAACCAAGATATGATATAGTCTATCGCTTGTGATCCAATACCATCATGAGTACTTTGAAAATCCTTGGCTACTCCAAGTCTTCCAATCAATACTGCAGGATAACTCCTTGTTCTTTTAGAATTAGGAATTTTCCTCTGTATTCGATTTCTTGAAGCATTTGGAATTAAAGCTGCCTTGATACTGTCGTTAGCTAATGTAAAGGCACAGACTATTTCATCCTTACCACTTCTTTCAGTTGCAAAGAAATATGTCTTCCCTAATAATTGCCCATCATAGAGACAAGCCTCTCGATGAAAGAAGTCATCAAGGTCTTTATCGCCACAGCTAAAAGTATCAAGCTCCTCTTTTGTCCTAACTCGATAAAGAGAGCAATTACTTTGCAAAAGGACTCTTTCCTCCATGCGCTTTCAAATTAGCAGTTGAACGAATCAAAATCTTCTCAACGTCATCAAATGACATTCGCAATGCCTTTCTTTGTGGATTGCGTTCATTCTCCTCTGCCTCACGAACAAATCGTTCAGCGGTCTCACCTGTCAAAACAGGAATGCTTCTTATCTCTAATGCCATAATCTTCTCCTTTTAAACGTTTAACTCTGCCGCAAAATTACGCTTTTTCCTCGAAACCACCAAGAGAATCACAAGAAATCTGCAACTTATCAGCAAATAACCACGAAATCAACTGTAAACTATAAACTATTAACTGTAAACTATAAACTCCTATTCCCAGGCGGTCCCAGCCCGCACAACATGGCGAGGGCTTTGATGCCCCGCCAACCTTAGAGCGTAGCGGTTCCGAGCGACGAGGAGGAGCGGTTTCCTCCCTCTTCCCTGAGGGTGAGAGGGTCGGGGTGAGAGGTGGAGCCCTCTTTAATGGTAAAGAGGGACGGGGTGATTTTAGAAAAAAACTCCCTTTGGCTAAAGATTTTGCAAATGAGCGCAATGAAAGTTTGCTTTCAAATTGCCGAGTGCAGCTAATCTTATCTAAAGGGAGACGGAGGGATTCGAAAGACTCCTTCTTTAACGGTAAGCCCCTTATATCCAAGGCAATACCTAAATTGACTGCTTACCCTCATTTCTCATATTTTATTCCTGGCTATATCACCAATACAGCATACCAAGCATATTGCAAGCAGTTACACTTATCGGTGTATTTTACATTGTTTTTAACCTACTTGATAAGTATCAAATCAAAGTACATTAGACGAGTCTTTAATGGCTTATCAGAAACAATACCTCTATATGATTTTTCCTGCTCTTCTGTGCTGAACATAAAATCAAAACCATTCTTCTTATAAAATGCTAAAGGCACGTCTTCATTATAGGCATCAACTACCAAATAACGACATCCCGTTTTATTATATGGCTCAACAAACCAGGACTTAATAAAGTCCATTACTTCTGTCCCGATATGAAGATGCTGAAATTTTGTTGAAATTCCCAATCTTCCTATAAGTACAGCAGGATATATCAAATCCTGTTTTATATGAGGAACATGCTTTCCAACCTTTTTCTTTCTCGCATTAGGCAAGTATTTTGTGAAAATACTGGCATTTGAGACCGTAAAGGCACATACGATATCAGCCTTGGATTCCTCAAGATAATAGCAGTAAGATTTACCGAACAAGTTGTCGGCATAAGACACAGCATCATTATGGAAGAATCCATCCAAGTCTTCATTGCCACATGAAAATGAAATAGATTCTTCCAATATTTCTTTTGTCAATGGTGAAAACACCGTTTTATCTGCTAAAAATCCCATAATACTAACTTAAAATTTTGCTTTTGCCAGAATAGCCTTCATCTCAGCACGCTGCTTTGAGAAATCTATGCTACCACGCTTCTTCAATGTTTCTTCAGCTTTTTCTCTGAAAGCTAAAGCCTCGTCACCTGTCAGCATTGGGATACCACTAATTGCTAATGCCATAATCCTATCTCCTATTTATTAGTTTATATTTCTGCCGCCAAAGTTACACTTTTTTCTCGAAACCACCAAGCAATTAACAAGAAATCTGCAAGTTATCAGCAAATAACCACGAAATCAACTGTAAACTATAAACTGCTATTCTATAATGAATTGTGCATGCAAAGTTAAGAAAAAAACAATATTCAAAGGCAAAAAAACAAGAAAAATCTCAGAAACTTATAATCTTTTATAAAAAGAACAATATATTACACCTTTTCTTACGTAATCTAGATTTTTTTGTTAACTTTGCAGGAAAAGTACAATATAATACACTACTTGATATGAAAATTCAAGAAGTAATGAAATTGCAGCGTAAGAGTCTGATATCCATTAATATTAATAGGAGATTCATAGATATAGGAGGCTAATAGAAATGAAAAAAGAATCAAAAGTAAATCAAGCAAAATATGTAGAACTCAATTTGTTTCCTGAGGAGAAAGAGGATCATCAGAAAGACTCTATCTCTTCAGAAGACATGGAAAGCGATACTTCTCCAGACAAAGAGTATGACTTGACTGATTTGTTTGAAAGACTTTCCCAATCAGCTTTTCGCAGCCGTTTCCATCTCTCGAAGAAGGATAAGGAATATATTGCAGAAAAGGGTTTGGCTACCATCCGTAAGCATGCGGAGGATTTCGTTGCCAAACGCCTTGCTCCTGCCGTGATTCCCAATGACGGCAAGCAGACGCCTATGAGAGGGCATCCTGTATTCATTGCCCAGCATGCTACAGGCTGCTGTTGCCGTGGTTGTTTCTTCAAATGGCATCATATACCTGCCGGAAGACAGCTGACAGGAGAAGAACAGCAGTATGCTGTAGCGGTACTGATGGCATGGATTGAAAAACAGGTTTAAAAAGCATGAAGTTTTAGCAGTAAAGTTTAAATTAATTATCCATTGTTGTCAATTTTGCAGAATCTTTAGTCAAAATTGGCAAAAACTGTTTACTCCAAATCTACAAACCGGGTTGGCACGTAACTTGCTCCTACATAGAGTGAAAGCCGAAGCCGAAAGGGCAAGGGGAACGACACGAACCCTAAGTAATGACAGTTGAGGGTTTCTAGAAATCCTTGAGCCTCGTAAGCCGAAGCAATCGTTATTAAAAAGGATAAATTAAAAACAATGAGAAATCCCGACTGAGCCGGAAGGCGAAGAGAGGACGAGAAAAATAGAATTAGGAGGTTTTACATGATGTTGTTAGCTCGTAGAAATAACAGTGTTTCAAATTGGTTGAACAGTTGGTTTAATGACAACTTCTTTGATACAAGCTTGATGCCACGCATGAACGCAACAGCTCCTGCAGTCAACGTCAAGGAAAGTGCTACAGCTTATACGATGGAGGTTGCAGCTCCTGGTTTGAAGAAAGATATGGTCAAGATGAACATCGATAAGGATGGCTATCTGAATGTATCCATCGAGAACAAGGATGAGAAGAAGGAGGAGAAGAAGGAAGAGCATTACTTGCGTCGTGAGTTCTCTTACAGCAGCTACTCTCAGAGTTATGCTTTGCCTGAGGATGCTGATCAGGAGAAGATTTCCGCTGAGGTCAGTGATGGTGTCTTGAAGATTGAGATTCCTAAGATAGCCAAGGAGGAGAAGAAAGACGATGTTAAGCACATTGAGGTTAAGTAATCTTTCTTGAAGTGCTATGCAGCTTTCAAGATACATTCATTGCATCGAGAAAATAATTAAAACTGGGGGCTAGTCCTGATTATGGGGCTAGCCCTTTTTTTGAATATATGAATTTAATTTTGGAAAGGATCAAGGATGATTAGAATATTTATTTCACTTGCTTTCTTCGTCTTTCTGTCCCAAAAAATATGATTTTATGTCCAGAACTCTTCTTCGCCAGTGGGTTGCATCTTGCCCCCGCACTTTGGGCAAGTATGCATATCCCACCTGTGAATCCTGTCAGAACCACATCTTAGACATAGCCTTCCTACAAGAGAATTAAAACTAGGTGCAGCATCACCAATTACTCCACCCACCACAAGAGGTACTATGTTTCTGCAGTCAGGACAAGACATGGCTTCGATATGCTGTCCCATGAAGCCACGTCCCTCATATACTTCGGTCTCGTACCCACAATCCTGGCATCTGAATATCTTCTTTTGTGACATAAATAATCTCCTTTCTTACCATTTTAACACCCAACTTGCATCGGAGTATTTTCCTATAATCTCTGCGTCCTTGATGACATGAAGCTGGTGGACATACTTGTTTCTCTTGCTGGTATCTATAGCTTTACCTTCCTTGTCATGGCTATTGAATATTTTGGCAAATACGAAATCAACTGCTCCATGCTATTCTCTTGATCAGCATCTTCAATTGGTTGCCGCTGAGCGTCCATGCCTCAGAGATAGCAATATCTATGTCTTCTGAGAATCTACTACCGATACCATATGCTTTTGTAAGACTTGTTCCTCCTTTGAAAATGGCACGGTTATCCTTGTCGTTCGCAGCCATCAAAGACAACGATCGACAAATCCAATAGTCTTTCTCTATAAAGATACTCTTAATGCCGAGTCCTCCATCTTCTACAGGTTGCGATGCTGCTTGCAATGAATCAGAGAACAAATCCCTGTTTTCATGTAATCTCATATGATGTTCCAGTTTTTTTTGTTTGATAATACTTTGTCGGAGACTGGCAACTTGTAGCTGGTCACTCCATTCAATGATTTACTGATGGTTTCCGTTTCAAGCCCCATGTTCTCGTAGATGGCTCCAAGCAAAGCTCTTACATAAGATGTGTATGCCAAGGATAGTTCTGCCAATTCTTGCTTCTGTTCCATTGAAAGAGCATTGATTGCTTTGCAAATATTCGTCACACATTCATCTGGTGAAGTGGCAGGAATGTCCTTTATAAGGCGCAGAGCATCCAATATTCTAAGTAGTGGAATATTGCTTGATGTTATGGCGTTCTCTTGTAACAAGAAAGATATTTTCACGCCATTCCTTGTGATAGGTCTCCGATATTTATTTGTGCCGACAAGGATGGATGAGCTTATCTGTGTAGTCAACCCCAGGGATGCAAATGCGGCAGTTCCGGTAATGTAGCCTACAATCTTGCCATTTTGCTCCAGAAAGTCTTTTACAAGTTCAGAATCTGCAGGTTTCAGATTTCCAAAAATGGTCTTCTTCGGAATATAGTATTTTCCCTTTGCTATCTTTTGCAGTTCGCCTTGGTGCACAAGACGGTTGAGAGCTTTGGCAAGTGCCGGCTGATACCGCATCTCCACCCCAAAATCTCTTGTTGTCAATACGACCCCTGCAGGGGTCGATGACAATTTTTCCTTTATCAGACTTGCTATAACCATGTTTATCTCCTATTTTCGAGTGCAAAGTTAATAAAAGTCTTGTTTTTTACGCAATAAACTTGACTTTTATATATTTCTTTAACTATTTTCATGCTATAATCCATTCCATATCCTTTCATCCTCCCTTGTTTTTCCATAGCAAATTTAGTCCACATTGCAGCAGCCTTTGGTGAAAAACTTAAAGATTCCTTCCATTCCTACTCCTTTTTAGATGCTCGTTGACGATTCTTCAGTCCCATATCCTGCAATGCCCTTCCGAGTTTGTCATCCTTTGCCAGGAGCAAGATGTCATCATCCAGCTGAAGAGCATAGAGTACACGAAGGTAAATTCCGATGGAAACCGTTGGTAATCCCTTTTCTACCTTGCAAAGTGTAACTTCCGAGCATGTTGCCCTTTCTGCAACTTGCGCCATGCTCAGGTTGCGTCGTAATCTGGCAAGCTTAATCTGCTCACCCACGATTTCCATCTTTTGAATCAACTTCCTTGGAAGTTTGTTTGCCATTGTATTCTTTGTCATAGCTTTAATCTTAATTATGATATGCAAAAATACATAATTTACTTTATTATAAGATGGGTTATCAAGTTTTTTAAAGAATAATTAGATGTATTAAATTAAACGCAGAAATCTGCCGGCATTACTGCCAGCAGACCTCTGCGTTTTAATTATATTGAAAATCAGATATTTGTTACTCTGAAACAGCAGCCTGTTCTATCTCTGTTGACTCCTGCTGGGCGTTCTTCTGTGGAGTCTCCTGAACCTCAGCTGGCTGCTCAGATTGGGTTGTTTCTACAGACTCTGCTGTTGTCTCTGCAGGAGTCGCCTGCTCTGTTGAATCTTCTGTACCAGCCTGAGGCAAAACAGGTGTGCTGATCTCTGCTGAATCCTTTGGAGTTTCAGGTGCTACTGTATCAACTGGAACTACTTCAGAATTATCTATCATCATTTTGCTTGATGCAAATACGTTGCTTACTGAAACCATTACCATAGCTGCGATAGCTGCAAAAACGAACTTCTTCATAATCTTATCTATTTTAAATTGTTACTAATTTATTGTTATTTACTCTGTTTTGTGGATTCATTATCGAACCCGCTATTCATAGTTGCAACCTGCATGCCAAAAGATAATAGAAAACCTGTTGGCGGAATTAAAAAACCGCCTGAAAATTAGTATATTTTTATGG
>ERZ1023621.198-NODE-198-length-18731-cov-7.460752_pt1 | contig 18731 bp, 11 predicted proteins | sample MGYA00380330_ERZ1023621 | MGnify/ENA primary metagenome ERZ1023621 (study PRJEB33179, sample SAMN07448975) | human gut metagenome | biome: Human-gut; feature: Human associated habitat; material: Faeces | host: Homo sapiens | place: India: Bhopal | collected...
ATGAACTGAGAGATGGGATCGTCGGGGACGACACGGGGCAACAGACGGGACTCGTATGTCCAGCCAAACTCATTCTCCTCGGTGGCCAACTGTACCCATACGGAGTCTTCTGCGTCCTGGGGAATGATGCGTATGTCGGAAACGACCAGCAGACAGTGCTTCCTGACGGCAAAGGAGTCAATGCGCAGATGGTTGACATACTCCTCCGGCTGCTGACGTATCAGCATGAGTGAGTCGGAACTGACTACAAAGTTGTATTTGTTGGTGTAATGATGCGTGGAGGAAAACGAGATGGAGTCGAGTTGCCGGTCGCTGTACTCTATCAGGGCGGCATGCTGAGCCTTGCCACCATGACGATGATAGCAACCGCTGAGCAGCAACAGCATGCCCAACAGACAACAGGTAATCCATGTATTTCGTTTTACTTTGCTCATATATCATTCTTTTTTCAACGCTCAGAATACACATTCATTTGGCATTCGTTGCAGGCAAACTGGAGGCGGAACTTCCTGCCGTCGCCCAGACGAAGGAAGAGCGGTTCTTTCCACGTGGGCTTGCGCCCTCCCCGCTTCACACAATAACCCAACGAATAACGCAGACAGTGGCGGCACTGCATCAGCAGAACCTCCTCCTGCCGCTCTGCCCCGTTGCGCAGCTCGAAGGCATAGCCTGGCTTCGCCATGCCGTGTGCCTGATAGAAAGAGCGGGCACTCTGATTGGCGATATTGTAGAGATAGCTGTACTTGGCGTATTCCGGCTGCCATGCCTTTGCGGGCGATGTCTTGTCGGCGGAAGCCTCAGCATGAGATGCCTCCGGGGCTGCGACGGCACCCGACAGGGCTGACACCAAAGAACGGCGCAGGTCGGTAAGCACACTGCTGGGGATGAAATACTGGTCGGCTGCATTGCGAATCTCCACCTCACGGCACTCATAGATGGTGCCGCCCAACTTGCTGAGTTGCTTGATGATATTCTCGCGCTGCGGCTTTTTCGCCATGCTGTGCTCAAAGGTTACGGCTTCGGTAGCCATATATTCCAAGGAGGCATGCAGCTCGGTGTCTCCGCTCACGAATGGGGTCTTTCCCTGCTCCTTGCAGTAATAAGCAGTGGCAGAGAAGCCGCTCACAGCGTCCTCATCGTACAAGTCGAAGACGATCTTGACAGGAATCTTCCGTTCTGCCGTCCTGCCTGCCAATATTCTGCTGAAAGCGACGTCGTTGTTGCGATAGAGCGCCACTCCGGGACGCAGATGGCGAGGCATCTCTAAGGGGAAGAGGCGGTTGCCCTCGGCACGGTTGACACGGAAGCCTTCCAGCTCGCGCTCGTCATTGATGAAGCACAAGCCGTCGCCATTGGCAAAGCTCGCCACGGATGCAACATTGAAACTGTTGCCGCGCAGCTCCTTCACCTTTCCCACATACTCGCCGATAGCCTTCGGGGTGTCGAAGGAGGTGATGTCCATCTGTCTGCCACGAAGGAAATAATGGGTAAAACCACGGTTGAAAGTCTTCTTCAGGTTGGGCTCGAAAGCATAGCGGGGTCTGCCCAGCGATGGACGCTCATACTCGCCGGGGCGCTGGCGGCAGATGTCGTCGAGGCGCTGGCTGTAGGCTGCCACCACATTCTTCACGTAGTCGGCATCCTTCAACCTGCCTTCGATCTTGAACGAGCAGGCTCCGGCGTCAGCCAAGGCCTCCAGGTTGTCTATCTGGCACATATCCTTGAGGGACAGCAGATGGCGCTGATGCTCGATCTCCTGTCCGTCGGCATCGAGAAGGTCGAACTTCATGCGGCAGAACTGGGCGCACTCGCCCCTGTTGGCTGAGCGGCCGAAACAGTACTCTGACGCATAGCACACGCCGGAATAGCACACACAAAGCGCACCATGGACGAACACCTCGAGCTCCATATCGGGCACGGCGGCATGAATGGCCTCTATCTCACTGACAGAGAGCTCGCGAGCCAATACTGCCCGATGAAAGCCCAACGACTGAAGCCACTTCACCTTGTCGGCAGTCCTGGTGTCGCACTGGGTGCTGGAATGCAGTAACTCTGTCCACCCGCCCTCTGTCGACAGAGGGCCCTCGCCCTGAAGGGCATAGAGCACACCCATGTCCTGCAACAGCAGGGCATCGACACCGGCTGCCTGCAACTGCTGAATCATCTGCAGGGTGTCCCTGATCTCGGAATCGTAGACTATGGTGTTGACCGTGACATGCACCTTGGCATGAAACTGATGGGCGTAGTCGCACAGCTGACGGATATCCTCGATCGAGTTACCCGCAGCCGCACGGGCACCAAACTTGGGTGCTCCGATATATACGGCATCTGCGCCATGGTCGATGGCTGCGATGCCGCACTCTAAATTTTTGGCAGGTGCCAGCAATTCCAAAGTTCTCATTCTTCGCTTTTTCGCTTCTTCGCTTTCGCGCTTACTTGATGTCATCAATATTATAAGGTGTCTCCTGGTATACGTAATAGTTGATCCAGTTGCTGTAGAACAGGTTGGCATGCGCCCTCCAGGTCACCAAGGGCTCCTCGGTGGGATCGTCGTGATAATAATAGTTCTTGGGCAAGTCGACGTCATCACGCTTGCCCAGGTCGCGACGGTATTCCTTGTCGAGTGTGTCGGGAGCGTACTCCAAATGGCCCGTGACAAAGAACTCCCTGCCGCCACGTGCCATCACGATGCTCACACCGCTCTCGGGCGACTCGGCTATGATGTCAAGCCCCGGCACCTTCTCGATGTCCTCGCGTCGCACCTCGGTATGGCGGCTCTGCGGCATGGCGAACCAGTCGTCGAAGCCACGGAAGATAGGCAGCGAGGGGTCGAGGGATTTCTGTCGGAAGATGCCAAACATCTTCTTGCTGAGTGGATGCTTGGGTACGCCATAGAAATGGTAAAGTCCTGCCTGCGCGCCCCAGCAGATGTAGAGTGTGGAGGTGACATGTGTACGAGCCCAGTCGAAGATCTGCTGAATCTCGGGCCAGTATTCCACGTCCTCGTACTGCATGGTTTCGATGGGTGCACCCGTTACGATCATGCCATCAAACTTCTGCTTTGACAGTTCGGCAAAGTCTTTGTAGAACATCATCATGTGCTCGATGGGGGTGTTCTTGGGAGTATGGCTCTTCAGTTTCATGAAGTACACCTCTATCTGCAGTGGTGTGTTGGAGAGCAGTCTGACGAGATCGGTCTCCGTTGTTATCTTCAGCGGCATGAGGTTGAGCACTACGATACGCAGGGGGCGAATCTCCTGACTGTGCGCCCTGCTCTCGTCCATGACGAAGATGTTCTCGTGCTTCAGCAGCTCTATGGCTGGCAATTTATCTGGCAATCTTAATGGCATGATTCTATTCCTTTCTCTAATTTTGTGCAAAAATACACTTTTTCAATGAGATAATGAAAAAAGGATGCCAAAATTTCTTTCAGCATCCTTCTTTTTATCGATTATTACCAAAGTTCCAGTCGCTCATTCTTAGGAATGAACATCTTGTCGCCCGGCTTCACACCGAAGGCCTCATACCAGGCATCGATATGTGGCAGGGCTCCGTCGACACGCCATTTGCCCAAAGCGTGTGGGTCGTTCTTGACGCGCTGACGTATCTCCTTCTCGGTGATGTTCTGTCCCCATACGCCTGCGTAGGCCAGGAAGAAGCGCTGAGCTGGAGTGAAACCGTCCTTGTTCTTGAGGGGCTTCTTGGCGGTGACATTCTTCAAAGCATTGAAGGCTACCATCAAACCGCCATGGTCGGCAAGATTCTCGCCCAGTGTGAAACGGCCGTTGCCATTCAGGTCGGGCAATACCTTGATATTGCTGAAGAAGTCGGCATACATGTCGGCACGCTGATTGAAGCCCTTGGCATCGTCGGCTGTCCACCAGTCCTGCAGATTGCCAGTAGCATCATACTGTCGGCCCTGATCGTCGAAACCGTGAGTCATCTCATGACCTATCACGACACCGATGGCACCATAGTTGAACGCCTCGTCGGCCTTGGGGTCGAAGAAAGGATACTGCAGGATTCCGGCAGGGAAACAGATCTCGTTGGTGGTAGGATTGTAGTAGGCATTGACGGTCTGTGGAGTCATGTACCACTCGTCTCTGTCGACTGGCTTTCCGGCCTTCTCGGCGATCTCCTTGTCGTTGGCAAACTTGCGGCAAGCCAACACATTCTCGTAGTAACTCTTGGAAGGATCGATGTTGAGCAGGCGGTAGTCGGTCCACTTGTTGGGATAGCCTATCTTGACATAGAACTTGTCGAGCTTCTTATGGGCTGCCGCCTTGGTTACGTCGCTCATCCAGGTCTGTGCGTCGATGCGCTCGCCCAAGCTGATCTGCAGGTTCTTTACCAGGGTCTCCATCATCTTCTTGGAACTTTCGGGGAAGAACTTCTTGCAGTAGATGCGGCCAAGCGCCTCACCCATCTGATTCTCTACCTGATTGGTGGCACGCTTCCAGAGAGGATAGTCCTCCTGACGGCCACTCATGGTCTTGCCGAAGAAGTCGAAGTTGGCCTCGCGAATCTCATCGGTCAGGTAAGCGGAAGAGCTGCGGATGACACTCCAGAGCATCAGCGCCTTCAGGACAGAGGCGTTCTCGGCTGCCGAAAGCTTGTCGTAGGCTGCAAAGAATGCTGGCTGACCTACAATGAGTTCCTGCATATACTCGCTCTTGATGCCCTCGCCATTGGCCAAGGCCTCGAGAGGTATGTTGGGATAGTTTTCACAGAACTGCTTGAGAGTCATCTTGTTGTAGTTGGCCTGTGGGTCACGAAGCTCGGTGCGGCTCTTGGAAACAAAGGCAAGACTGGTTTCGTGCAGGAAGATGGCCTGTGCATACTGGACAGCATCGGCTGCAGAGAAACCATAGAGCTGGAACATCTTGGCAAGATATGCCTTGTAAGCCTCACGGATGGCCACAGTGGCGGCATCGTTGTTGAGGTAATAATCCTTGGCGCCAAGGGTGAGACCGCCCTGCGAGAGATTGTAGATGTTCTGAGTGACATTCTTCTCGTCGGCAGCGAAACCAGCACCATAGCTTACTCCGAGTCCCATCCAGGCATACTTGATCTGCAATTTCTGCAGGTCGGCCTTGGTTTGGGCAGCAGCTATCTCGTCGAGCAGAGGCTTTACGGGAGCTATGCCCTCCTTGTTGCGGCGGTCGACATCGATTGCCAACTTGTAGAAGTCGGACAGTTTCTGCTCGATACTTCCCTTCTTGTAGCTCTTTTTCTGGAGCTCACCCAAGATGCTGTTGATACGCTTGTTGTTGTTTTCCTGCAACTGGTCGAAGCTTCCATAGCGGCTGTAGGCTGCTGGCAAAGGATTGTTCTTCTGCCATCCGCCTGTGGCAAACTGATAGAAATCGTCGGCAGGCTTTGTCGTCTTGTCAAGATTGCTCATGACAAGTCCCGACTTGTTTTGTGCGTCTGCACCCATAGGCATGGCTGCTATCATCACCATCGGGATAATCATCTTCATGTTCATAATGTTATAATTATTTGGTTATTGTTGTTTTGTCTGGATTTTATTGCCCTGACACTTCTTCCAGCTCCTCGGAGAGGACGAGCCAGTTGTCGTTCTCCTCATCGAGTTTCTGCATCAGCGAGGTGTACTCTGTGACGAGCTCCATGTTGGTAGCATTCTCGGGCTTCATCAGCAAGTCGTCAATCTCCTTCTTGCGTTTTTCCAAGGTGGCGATACGCTGCTCGCAGTCCTTCACCGCCTTCTCGGCCTTACGAATTTTCTTCTGCTGTTCCTTGTGCTCGGCGTAGCTCTGCTTCTTCGACGACGCATTGTCTGTTGCGGCAGGCGATGCGTCCTGCTGCTGTGGCTTGGCTGAAGAAGCGCCCATGGATGGCTCGCCATTGGCAAGGGCTGCCTGGATGGTCTCGGCATTGTGGGCACGCAGATAGTCGTAGATGCCGCCCAGATGCTCGCGTACCTTTCCGCCACCAAACTCATACACCTTGTCTACCAGTCCGTCGAGGAACTCACGGTCGTGGCTCACGATGATGGCTGTTCCGTCGAAGGCCTTGATGGCTTCCTTGAGAACATCCTTCGACTGCATGTCGAGATGGTTGGTAGGCTCATCGAGAATCAGGAGGTTGACAGGCTCGAGCAGCAACTTGATCATTGCCAGTCGGCTGCGCTCGCCGCCACTGAGCACCTTGACATACTTCTCGGAGGTCTCGCCGCCAAACATGAATGCTCCCAAGAGATCGTTCACCTTGAGGCGCATATCGCCCGTGGCCACATTGTCTATGGTCTGGAAGATGGTAAGGCGCTCGTCTAAGAGCTGTGCCTGGTTTTGTGCGAAATAGCCTATCTGTACATTGTGGCCTATCTTCAGCGTTCCTGTAAACGGAATCTCGCCCATGATACACTTCACAAGTGTGGACTTTCCCTCGCCGTTCTTGCCGACGAAAGCCACTTTCTCACCGCGCTTGATGGTAAGGGTGACGTGGTCGAAAACTGTATGCGAGCCATAATCCTTGCGCACCTCGTCGCAGATAATGGGATAGTCGCCACTGCGAAGACAGGGTGGAAACTTGAGGTGCATCTGCTTGTTGTCGACCTCGTCGACCTCTATGGGCACGATCTTCTCCAACTGCTTGATGCGGCTCTGCACCTGCACGGCCTTGGTGGGCTTGTAGCGGAAACGCTCTATAAAGTCCTTGATATCGGCAATCTCCTTCTGTTGGTTCTCGTAGGCTCGCAACTGCTGTTCGCGGCGCTCTGCACGAAGTACCACATACTCGTCGTATTTCACACGATAGTCCTCTACCCTGCCGCAGGTTATCTCTAAGGTGCGGTTGGTAACATTATTAATAAAGGCACGGTCGTGGCTGACCAGCACCACCGCCTTGGCACTCTGGGCAAGAAACTGCTCCAACCACTGTATACTCTCTATATCGAGATGGTTGGTAGGCTCGTCGAGAAGAAGCACGTCGGGTTTCTGCAACAGTATCTTAGCCAACTCGATACGCATACGCCATCCACCAGAGAACTCACGGGTAGGACGGTCGAAGTCCTCGCGGGTGAAGCCCAGACCTGTAAGCGTGCGCTCTATCTCTGCCTCATAGTTCTCGCCGCCCATCATCATGTAGCGTTCATGCTCCTGGGTAAACTTCTCTACCAGTTGGGCATACGACTCGCTCTCATAGTCGGTACGGTCGGCCATCTCTTGCTGCATCTTGTCGAGACGTGCCTTCATCTCTGTGTTATGAGCAAAGGCCTTGCGGGTTTCCTCCTTCACGGTGGTGTCGTCCTGCAACTTCATCACCTGTGGCAGATAGCCTATCGTTGTCTCGTTGGGCACAGCCACAACGCCATCTGTTGGTTTCTGCATACCACAAAGTATCTTGAGCATCGTCGACTTACCTGCTCCGTTCTTGCCCACCAGGGCTATGCGGTCACGGTCGTTGATGACAAAGTTCACATCGTGGAAGAGAGGTTTTACGCCAAACTCGACTTTCAAGCCTTCTACTGAAATCATATTTTCTTATCTCGTTATTATTTTACCGTCACAAAACACTTATTTTCCAAAAAGGCAGCCCTTCATTCCAAGGGCTGCCTCTCTCTATAATATAAATAGGTGTAATTCCAATATAAGTAGCGCTTACTTGATGACGCCTTCCTCTACGAAGACCTCCTTCAGAATTTTCACACCGCGTTCTACCTGCTCCTTGGTATGAGTAGCCATGAGGGCGAAACGTACCAATGTGTCCTGAGGAGCACATGCTGGAGGGATGACTGGGTTGATGAATACGCCACGGTCGTAAGCCTTCTTGGTTACCTCGAAAGTCTTCATAGCATCGCGCACATAGAGAGGAATGATAGGACTCTCTGTCTCGCCAATCTCGAAACCTTCCTCACGGAAACGCTTCAGGGCGTAGTTGGTAACATCCCACAACTGCTCGAAGCGCTCTGGCTCGTTCTGAATGATGTGAAGAGCCTCCAAGGCTGCTGCTGTGGCTGCTGGAGTATTGGATGCACTGAAGATATAAGTACTGCAAGAATGACGCAGGAAGTTGATGGTGTCCTTGTCTGATGCGATGAAACCACCGATAGACGCCAGACTCTTGGAGAATGTACCCATGATGAGGTCGACCTCGTCGGTAAGACCAAAGTAATCGCATACGCCACGTCCCTGCTTGCCAAACACACCCAGACCATGAGCCTCGTCCACCATGATGGAGCAGTTGTACTTGTGCTTCAACTTGACAATCTCTGGCAAGTTGGCCAGGTCGCCCTCCATAGAGAAGACGCCATCGACAACGATCAGCTTGATAGCCTCATGAGGCAAGGTCTTGAGTACGCGCTCAAGGTCCTCCATATCATTGTGCTTATAGTGCAGCTGGGTTGCAAACGAAAGACGGCGGCCGTCTACGATACTGGCGTGGTCGCGGTCATCGCAGATGATATAGTCATTGCGGCCTACCACACAAGCCAACACGCCCTGGTTGACAGAGAAACCTGTAGAGAAGCACAGGGACTCATCCTTGTGCATGAACTCGGCCAACTCCTTCTCGAGCTGTACGTGAAGGTCGAGGGTTCCATTGAGGAAACGGCTTCCTGCACAACCAGAACCATACTTGTCGAGAGCAGCCTTGGCTGCATCGATAACACGCTGGTCGTTGGTCAAACCCTGATAAGCATTAGAACCGAACATCAAAATCTTATGTCCATCGATGTCGGTAACTTCCGTCATCTGCTTACTGGTGATCTCACGGAAGTATGGGTACACACCGGCAGCCATATACTTCTGAGGTTCACGATAATTCTTGTATTTTTCTTGTAATTGTCCCATTATGAATAGGTGTACTTTTTATAATTTCTAAGTTTACAGGGTGCAAAGATACAAAAAAGAACTAATATATCATGATTTTTTCTAAGAAAGTTGATTTTTAGTGTTTTTTTAGGGTCTAAAAAGGCGTTTTTATACTAATTTTATTACTTTTGCAACTGAATATTCATAAAATTCTGTCTAATTAGATGAAGAAGAAGATCGTTTTTATCATGAATCCTATCTCGGGCACGGCAAGCAAAGCATCCATCCCCAACCTGATAGATAGCATTCTGGACAAGGACCGCTTTGAGTACGAGATAAGAACTACGGAAAGAGCCGGACACGCATCGGAAATTGCTTCCGAGGCGAAGGAGGCTCATGTTGACATTGTGGTGGCTGTGGGAGGTGACGGTACTGTCAACGAAGTGGCAAGAGCCATCGTACACTCCGACACAGCCCTGGGAATTCTGCCTTGTGGATCGGGCAACGGACTGGCTCGTCACCTCATGCTGCCCATGAACCTGAAAAAGAGTATTGAGATCATCAACCAATGCGAGATTCACGACCTCGACTATGGGGTCATCAACGGCTATCCTTTCTTCTGTACCTGCGGTATGGGATTTGACGCCTTCGTAAGCATGAAGTTTGCCGAAAGCGGCAAACGAGGACCCATCAGCTATGCTGAGAACATTCTGAGAGAAGGACTGAAGTATCAGCCTGAAACCTACACCCTCGAGGACGAGACGGGAACAAAGCAATACAAGGCCTTCCTCATCTCGTGTGCCAACGCATCGCAATATGGCAACAACGCCTATATCGCTCCACAGGCATCGATGAGCGACGGACTGATGGACGTGGTCATCATGGAGCCTTTCGATGTACTGGAGGCTCCGCAGGTAAGTTTCGATATGTTCAACAAGACGCTCGACAAGCACTCCAAGATTAAGTCGTTCAGATGCAAAAAGCTGCATATCACCCGCACCAAGCCTGGTGTCATCCATTATGACGGCGACCCGGTTATGACGGGTGCTGACATTGATGTGCACTTGGAGGAGAAAGGCATCAAGATTATCGTCAACCCATTTGCCGACAAGAGTGCCCGGAAACCCAACGCCATACAGTCGGCCTTTGCCGATTTCTTCAACGGTCTCAATGCCGTGAGAAGCGACATTAGAGAGCAAGGAAGAAAGGTGGAGGCGCTGAGCAAACTCGTGCAGAGCAAACTGAACTTATGATGCTTGACGAAGGAGTTAAGGTGTTAAGGAGTTAAGGAGTTAAGGAGTTAAGACAAATGCCTTTAAGGGATTGTTTAATTTCAAGTCCACTTAAGCATTTGTCTTAGCTCCTCAGCGACCGCAGGGAGCGATAACTCTTTAACTTCTTAACTTCCTTGAAATCCCTCGAAAACTCCTTTGAAATCTACTTGATATAAAATTCTTCCGTTAACCGGGAATACCATTCCGAACGACTGCCATCCGGCAACTGGAGCATTTCTGTAGACTCCTCAAAGTTGCCCATACGGCTACGGGAGAAGGTAAGAAGAAGCCGTTTGGGAGCCTTGCGCTCCACAGTCTTCACCATACATTTGCGAACAAGCGTAAAGCCCTTATAATAAGCCTCTTCCTCCACCCTGCTAAACACTTCTGTGGGTACAACAATCGACAGGAAACCATGTTCCGTAAGCAGACGTCTGGCTCCAGCAAAGAGGTCGGCAAAAGGCAGTGTGTCTGTATGCCGGGCAAGCGAGCGCTTGACATCAGGATTCTTCAGACTGTCGACAAAGAAAGGCGGATTGCTGACGATGGCATCGTAAGGCTGGGAAGACAGAAAATCCTGCAGCGGACAATGACTCACATGCACACTTCCGGCAAAAGGACTTGCCGCCACATTCTCGGCAGCCTGCCTGCAAGCCTCCTCGTCAATATCGATGGCATCGACTACTGACTGCGGAAAACGCTGAGCCATCATGAGTGCTACGAGACCTGTCCCCGTACCTATATCCAGCACCCTGCTGCCTCCCAAAGCCCACGCTCCCAAGAGTACGCCGTCTGTGCCTACCTTCATGCCGCACTTATCCTGCATGATTCCAAAATGTTTGAATTGAAAATCTGCCACCGTTTCTTGTTTTTATTCTGATTTACGCAACTTTCGCTCACTCAGGAAAAACGCAAACAAGTCTGTTTTATTTTATCATTTTTACAAAAAAATGCCACGAATATATTAAAATATCTATACCAACCCCTCTGAATTCAATAAAAATGACTACCTTTGCACCCTAAAAAGAATTCTAAAAACGAATATGAACAGAAAACAAAATACACAATTTCAAATGATAGCCGATTTTGACGGCGATGCTTCTGTATTGGTGGCAGAAAGAGAATCTGGAGAATACCCTATTCTCTGCACACGCAATCTCGTCATCTTTCCTACCGTTCTGGCACCCATCATCGTGGGAAGACCCCAGAGCGTTCAGCTCGCCCAAAAGCTAATCGAAAATCCAGACAAGGTATTCTGTATCTTCTGCCAGAAAGATGAGGCTACAGAAAACCCTACATCTGGAAACCTCTATAAGACTGGTGTGTTTGCTAAACTCATAAAAACAGTTGAACTGCCAGGAGTAGAATCAGGTAACATAACCATCGTGGTACAGGCTCTTGGCAGATGCCGACTCGAACAGATCACATCAACAAGTCCTTACTACAAAGGACAGGTAACCAGTCTGCCAGAAAAGTGGCCCAACCTGGAAGACGTGCATTTCCAGACGCTGTTGGACACACTGCATCAGGAAACAACCAACTTCATACATGCCTGCGATGATATGCCCAATGAGGCTGAATATGCCCTCAACAACATATCCAACCCCATGATAGCTGCCAACTTCATCTGCAGCAACATGCCTTTCAGCATAGAGGACAAGATGGAGATGCTGGAGAAAGACAACCTCAGCGACCGTCTTTACATCGCTCTGAAAGCCGAGCACAAAGAGCTGCAGCTGCTGAGCATACAGTCGGACATCAAGCAGAAAACACGCTTCGACCTCGACGAACAGCAGAGAGAATACTTCCTGCAGCAGCAACTCAAGAACATACGCGAGGAACTGGGGGGAGACGAGAAGAATCCTGAGCGAAAAGAACTGGCTGAAAAGGCCAAGAACAAGAAATGGAACGAGGCTACAGCCAAGGCGTTCAATAAGGAATTGAACAAGCTCGAAACCATCAACCCACAGAGCCCCGACTACTCTATCCTCGTCAACTACCTGCAGACCATGGTAGACCTGCCTTGGAATGAATACACTCAGGACAACCTGAGCCTCAAGCATGCCAAGAAAGTTCTCGACAAAGCGCACTATGGCATGGAAAAGGTTAAGGAACGTATCTTGGAATACCTGGCTGTAAGATCGCTGCGAGGAGACCTGAAGAGCCCTATCCTCTGCCTCTATGGCCCTCCAGGAGTTGGCAAGACAAGTCTTGGAAAGAGCATCGCCGAGGCGATGGGCAGAAAATATGTGCGTATGTCTTTGGGCGGTCTGCACGACGAGTCGGAGATACGAGGACACCGCCGTACCTATATAGGAGCCATGCCCGGACAAATCATCAAGAACATTCAGAAGGCTGGAAGCAGCAACCCTGTATTCATCCTCGATGAGATAGACAAGGTGACACAGAACACCATCAACGGAAACCCGGCATCGGCTCTGCTCGAAGTGCTCGACCCAGAACAGAACAATGCCTTCCACGACAATTATCTCGATACAGACTACGATTTGTCGAAGGTGCTCTTCATTGCTACTGCCAACGATATCAGCAGTATTCCACGTCCGTTGCTCGACCGTATGGAGCTCATCGAGGTGGGCGGATACATCATCGAGGAGAAGGTGGAGATAGCCAAGCGACACCTGGTGCCACGCGAACTGAAGAATACTGGTCTCGACAAGTATGAGCCCAAGATAAAGTTTACCAAAGCTGCCATCGAAGACCTGATAGACCACTATACACGCGAAAGTGGAGTGCGCCAACTCGAGAAAGCTATCAACAAGGCTTTGCGCAAGATGGCATACAAGCTGGCATATACCGAAGAACTGGAGAAGCCTACCATCACTCCTGCTGAGGTGGAAGAACTGTTGGGCAAGCCTATCTTCACACGCGACATCTACCAGGGAAACCAATATGCTGGCGTGGTAACAGGACTGGCATGGACATCGGTAGGAGGAGAAATCCTCTTCATAGAAACCTCGCTCAGCAAGAGTAAGGCTGCCAAACTCACCCTGACAGGAAACCTGGGCGACGTGATGAAGGAATCGGCGGTCATTGCGCTGGAATATGTCAAGGCGCACGCCGACCTCTTGGGCATAGACTATCGTATCTTCGAAAACTGGAACATCCATATCCATGTGCCCGAGGGAGCTACTCCTAAAGACGGTCCTTCTGCTGGTATCACCATCGCTACAAGTATCGCATCGGCCCTGACACAGCGCAAGGTACGAAAGAACACAGCCATGACAGGAGAGATAACACTTCGTGGAAAAGTTCTCCCCGTAGGTGGCATCAAGGAGAAGATTCTGGCCGCCAAGCGAGCCGGCATTACCGATATCGTGATCTGTCAGGACAATAAGAAAGACATTGAGGAGATTCCTGAGATCTATCGCAAGGGAGTGGAATTCCACTATGTGGAGAATGTTGCCGATGTATGGCACTTCGCGCTCACCGACGAAAAGGTGGAACATCCCATCGATTTCACGATTCCCGAGGATGCGAAGAAAGGAGAGTGAGAAATCAATATAAACAAGAAGAATGAAATTCGAACTACAAGTAACAGATAAAGCCAGTGATGCACGCACAGGCATCATCACCACCGACCACGGACAGATCAAGACTCCTATCTTTATGCCAGTGGGAACTGTCGGATCAGTGAAAGGTGTGCACTTCGAGGAACTGCGCCAACAGGTTAAGGCACAGATCATCTTAGGCAACACCTACCACCTATACCTACGACCAGGACTCGAGGTCATCAAGGCCGCAGGCGGACTGCATGGTTTCAACGGATGGGACCGACCCATCCTGACAGACAGTGGCGGATTCCAGGTGTTCTCGCTTACAGGCATCCGAAAGTTGCGTGAGGAGGGGTGCGAGTTCCGCTCTCACATCGACGGAAGCAAGCACATCTTCACACCCGAGAACGTGATGGACACTGAGCGAATTATTGGTGCCGACATCATGATGGCGTTCGACGAGTGTCCTCCTGGACAAAGCGACTTCCAGTATGCCAAGAAGAGTCTCGAGATGACACAACGTTGGCTCGACCGCTGTTTCAAGCGCTTCAACGAGACCGAACCGCTGTACGGATATCAGCAAAGCCTCTTCCCTATCGTGCAGGGCTGCACCTTCCCCGAGCTGAGAAGAGAGGCGGCCAAATATGTGGCAGACAAGGGAGCCGACGGAAATGCTATCGGTGGACTTGCCGTAGGCGAGCCCACTGAGGTGATGTACGAAATGATAGAGGTGGTGAACGAAATCCTGCCCAAGGACAAGCCGCGCTATCTCATGGGTGTGGGTACACCACAGAACATACTCGAGGCCATAGAACGAGGAGTGGACATGTTCGACTGTGTGATGCCAACCCGCAACGGACGCAACGCCATGCTCTTCACCTACAACGGAACGATGAACATGCGCAACAAGAAATGGGAAATGGACTTCAGTCCCGTAGACCCTGACGGATGCGACATCGACCGTATCACAACCAAGGCTTACCTCCATCACCTCTTCAAGGCACAAGAACTCCTGGCCATGCAGATAGCAAGCATACACAATCTGGCCTTCTATCTGCGACTCGTCACCGATGCGCGACAGCACATCGAGCAGGGAGACTTCGTGCAATGGAAAAATTCGATCATCGACCAGCTGGGACAAAGAATATAAAGACCACAGGCTGGGAGAACAAACGCAAAGACCACAGACAGACTGGTCGAACAAAAAAAAGACCTATTAAAAGGTCAAAAACATAAAATGAAGACATTTCATCAATTAAGAAAACATCGCAGGCTCTATAAAGCCAAAAGATGGTTCGGACAACACTTTGCTGGGCTCATACACTTCACACAATGGCTCGCAAAGAAGTTGGCCTTCCTGCGTATACTCAGGTTCCTGAACCCATTCAGGTATATCAAGCGCATGGACTGGTACATCATCAAGAAGTTTGTAGGCACATACTTCTTCTCTATCCTGCTGATTATCTCGGTGGCTATCGTGTTCGACGTAAACGACAACCTGCCTAAATTCACCGAGAATCATGCACCGCTGAGGGCTATCGTCTTTGACTATTACCTCAACTTCGTGCCTTACTTCGCCAACCTCTTCAGTGCGCTGTTTGTCTTCATTGCCGTCATCTTCTTTACATCTAAGATGGCTGGCAACTCTGAGATTATCGCCATCATGGCATCAGGCATCTCATTCAAGCGGCTGTTGCGCCCTTACATGATTACCTGCATCATGCTCTCGGCCATGTCGTATGCCCTCTCTGCCTATGTTATTCCCTATGGAACGGTGGTAAGACAGAATTTCGAAATCAAGTACAAGAAGAAGAGCAAGAACACATCGGCAGAAAACGTACAGCTGCAGGTGGACAGGGGCGTCATCGCGTATCTGCAGCACTACGACAACCAAAGCAAGAAAGGCTTCGGCTTCTGCCTTGACAAGTTCAAGGACAAGAAATTGGTAAGCCACCTCACCGCCATGGAGGTGCAGTACGACACCATCTCCGACTCCAAGTACCACTGGAAAATAAGAAACTGGAAGGTACGACAGCTCCAGGGACTGAAGGAGCACATCACCAGCGGAGCCGAGAAAGACACCATCATCATGATGGAACCCACCGACCTGGTATACTCCAAGGGACAGCAGGAAACATTTACCAGTCCTGCACTGAAGGATTATATCTCCAAACAGATCAACCGAGGTTCGGGCAATGTGGTGCAATACCAGGTGGAATATCACAAGCGAATTGCAACCTCATTCGCCTCATTCATCCTTACCATAATAGGTGTGTCGCTCTCGTCGCGCAAGCGCAAAGGTGGAATGGGAACATCGCTCGGCATCGGACTGGCACTGAGTTTCAGCTACATCATGCTGCAAACCATCTCTGCCACATTCGCCATCCAGGACAACTTCCCACCTATGCTGGCTGCCTGGATGCCCAACTTCCTCTTCGCATTCGTGGCATACTTCTGCTACCGCAACGCACCGAGGTAAGTATTAATGATTAATGACAAAAAAGAAAAAAGGAAAAAGAAAAATAAGAAATATGTATTTCGACGAATTAGATTTAAATGACAACGTGCTCGATGCGCTCTACGATATGCGTTTCGACACTTGCACCCCAGTACAGGAAAAGTGTATTCCAGAGATATTGAAAGGCAACGACGTAATGGGAGTTGCGCAAACCGGAACAGGCAAAACTGCTGCCTATCTGCTGCCAGTGCTCAGCAAACTCGACGACGGTGGTTATCCTTCTGATGCCATCAACTGTGTTATCATGTCGCCTACACGCGAGTTGGCACAACAGATAGACCAGGCCATGCAGGGCTTCGGATATTACCTGCAAGGCGTAAGCAGCGTGGCTGTATATGGAGGAAACGACGGAAACCGTTACGACCAGGAACTGAAAAGCCTGCGCATGGGTGCAGACGTGGTGATAGCTACACCAGGCCGACTCATCTCTCATATCAGCTTGGGCAATGTAGACCTCAGCAAGGTAAGCTTCTTTATTCTTGATGAGGCAGACCGCATGCTCGACATGGGATTCTCGGAGGATATCAAGACCATCGCAGCCAAATTGCCAAAAACTTGCCAGACCATTATGTTCTCTGCCACAATGCCCGAGAAAATAGAAGAACTGGCAAAGACTCTGCTCAAGAATCCTGTAGAGATCAAACTCGCAGTAAGCAAACCTGCCGAGAAGATACAGCAGAAAGCTTACGTATGCTACGAGACACAGAAGATGGACATCATCAAGGACATCTTCAAAGCTGGCGACCTGCAGCGAGTCATTATCTTCTGCGGAAGCAAGATGAAGGTAAAGCAAGTGGCAGGATCACTGCAGCGTAAACATATCAACTGTGGCGAGATGCACTCTGACCTGGACCAGGCTGAACGCGACAATATGATGTTCAAATTCAAGAGCGGACAAATCGATGTGCTCGTAGCTACTGACATCGTGGCACGAGGCATAGACATCGATGATATCGCATTGGTTATCAACTATGATGTGCCTCACGATACTGAAGACTATGTGCACCGTATCGGACGTACTGCACGTGCCGACCGCGACGGAGTGGCTATCACCTTTGTGAGCGAGGAAGATATCTTCTATTTCCAGCAGATAGAGAAGTTCTTGGAAAAAGAAGTGGAAAAGGTTGCTCTGCCCGAAGGATGCGGTGAAGGACCTGCATACACCAAGCAGAACAAGCCCAGAAAGGCAGGCAACAACAGCGCAAAGAGCAGACGACGCAAAGACCGTGAACAGACTGCACACAAACGCAAACCTGCCAATAAAACTGCCAACCGACCTGAAAAGGCTCAGCGTCGTACAGAAGACAACAACCCACAGGAAAACAGCAAGCAAGGCAACAACCAGCAAGGCAACAACCAGCCCAGGAACAAAGACAACAAGAAACAACAGGGCAACGCCAGACAACAGGGTAAGAACGCTCCTCGTACCAAGGATGGCCAGCAGCAGGGCAACAGCCAGCAGCAGAACAATGGTGGCAAACCTGAAAACGAGAATAAGCAAAATCGCAACAACCGACGTAAAGGCAATAATCGTCCTGCAAGCGATCAGACAGAAAACAAGTCACGCAACAGACAGGCACAAACTGACAACAAGCCAGGCAGCCAGGACAACAACGGCAAGCGTCGCAATGTACGCCCAGGCAGCAACGGCAGAGGAAGAGGTGTCAGCCAGAAGAAGACTTCTGAAAAATCAACCACACGTAAGGTTACACCTATCGTAAATCCTCAGAAGAAAGAAAATGTAGTCAAGAAATTCATCAAGCGCATTTTCGGCTTCAAAAAATAACAACTGCTCCAGTTTCTCGTCTACCTAAGCAAGAAGAAACTGTAGTTGAAAACAAAAAGTATCTTAAGTTACATGCAGATGTTTCTTAAGATACTTTTTTTGTTTTAAGATGATCCTGCCAATTACTTTTTTAGCTTCACTTACCTCTATCAGTAACTACTTTGCACCCCCCTATAGCCATGAATAGTCAACTGTAAATAAGACTAATAATTAAGTAACTGAAGTTTCGCAAAGTGGTTCAAGTACAGGCTAAGGGCTTCTGCCCCTTCTGGGCGTGTGGAACATATTTACGAAAGTTGAGTAAGTCTACGCGAATTATAAATAAGTAATAACTGAAGTCAACTCATATTATCAATAATACTTAGAGTGGTCAACAAAAATCGTTAAACCACAGATAAATCTATGTTCGATAGTTTAGAACATAGATTTTTACAGGCTAAAAGGAACATTTATCTCAGTCATATTCATAGTTGACTACTTATGCTGAGTAATTACCACTATCAGTAACTACTCATGGCTGAAGAGAATACTGGGCTGTTTCCCTATGTATAATCGGGCTGTTTTCCCTATATATAATAAGGTGTACGCCCACAATTCTGTAATAAAAGCCTCTTACAAACTGTTAAAAACTTACCTTTTTACACCTTTTCTTCATTTTTTCTGTCTTTTTGTTCTTTTTTTCAAACTTTTTCTTTAACTTTGCAATCGGAAATAACAAAATAGAAATTTTTAAACCCAATAAAAGATATAGATTATGAAAGCATCAGAAGTGATCGCGAATCTTCAGAGAAGATTCCCTAATGAGCCTGAATACATCCAGGCAGTTAGTCAGGTTCTCGGTACTATCGAGGAAGAGTACAACAAGCA
>ERZ1023621.199-NODE-199-length-18686-cov-10.243197_pt1 | contig 18686 bp, 15 predicted proteins | sample MGYA00380330_ERZ1023621 | MGnify/ENA primary metagenome ERZ1023621 (study PRJEB33179, sample SAMN07448975) | human gut metagenome | biome: Human-gut; feature: Human associated habitat; material: Faeces | host: Homo sapiens | place: India: Bhopal | collected...
CTTCTTGATACCATCAAAAAGAACACCCACCAAACATTGCTTCTGGGCGATACGATATAGTGCCTTCCAATCCGCTTCCTTTAAGGAAGAAGGTATATCCTTAGCAGAGCCAATGCAGAATCTTAGGAAATCAAAGAATATCTTTTGCTGTTTCAACATAAAAAAGTTGTACTTTTGCACACATGAAAGAGAAATTACAAAGAGACGTCAGCAATATTTTGCCGATGCTCTCAAATACATTCTCTTACTTCCCCCTCATCTTAAAGTATCTATCATATCCTTCAAGCAAAGCCTTGCTAGTATGCTCCCAACTCAATTCGTTGATGACACGATTTCTACCATATTCACCCATTTGCTTACGCTTCTCAGGATTATCAAGCAATTCTAGAATCTTCTTTGCCATATCTTCTGCATCATTTCTCTTAGCATAAAGTGATGCCTCCTGTGCAGAATATCTACCCTCAGTCAAATCAAACTGAACTAAAGGCTTGCCCAATGCCATATACTCCAATACCTTATTCATGGTACTCTTGTCATTCATGGCATTATATTCATCAGAGTTGACACAAACATCAGCAGTATTCAAGTAATCAAGCAATGTTTGATCAGGAACACGACCGGTAAATTCTACGATGTCGTCCAAGCCCATGTCGTGACTCAGTTTCTTCATGTGCTCTACATCAGGGCCACCACCAACGATTCCCCAGAATACATCATTTCTTCCTGGTAATTCCTTGATATATTTAGCAGCCTTTAAAAGATATTCGATACCTTCCTGCTGACCAATTACACCAAGATAGCCAACCATGAACTTCTTGCCACGCTTGATTTCATTCTTTGGCTCCTGAATCTTCAGACGCTCCAACTTTGGACCACTTCTCAACACAAAGACATCCTCAGGTTTCATTCCACCACGCTCTATGGCAATCTTCTTATAACTTTCATTAGTTACAAAAGCAAACTTACAGTGCTTATAGGTCTGGCGTTCCAACCACAACTGGCTCTTATAGAACATTCCCGAAGTCTTACCAAACTTAGCCTCATACAACTCAGGACAGATATCATGATGGTCAAAGATATAATCAACGCCCTTATTTTTAAAGAGTTTAGCAACCATCCAAATATCGTCAGGTGGATTACAACCATGGATGCTGTCGAAGCCTACTTCCTTATAACATTTCTTTGCCAAACGATACTCATGCCACAAAGCTGCGCCATACTCACGAGCATATCCTAAAGCACCATTTCCATCCTTTGGCAATTTATGACGATAAACATGTACACCCTGCAGATATTCATACTCCTTGTCATAGCCCTTACCTGTAGGACTAATTACAGAAACAGTATAACCGTTTGCTGCCAATGTTGTTGCCTCCTGCCAGACACGAGTGTCAAATGGCACAGGCAAGTTCTCTACGATAATCAATACTTTTCTATCCATATTGTAGTTTTTAATTTATTATCATTTAAAGGATAGCACAATTTGTGCGTTTCCTTCTCCTTTCCATATTCTTCTGAAAACCAACATTTCTCTATCGTTGGTTCTACATTTGCCTCTATACAAACTGTAATATTTTCTCTTTGGATAATAGCTTTTCCATTTTCAACATTCACTTGACAAGCAGGATGCAACACCAAAGTAGCATAACTATCACTTGTTGCCGTCATCTCATCTTCAATGACCAATTTGTCTGCCTTATTAAAGCAGAAAGAGCGGCTATGCTTATTACCATTCTGCCAGACACATTCGGCAAGAAGAGAATCCTGTTTTTCCTTCAAATCAGATTTCAGAAGTTTAGTATCAGCCTTCTTTCCCCAAAGGAAAGCTCCCATCATCTGACTTTGTTCCTGGTCCTTAGTCCAAACGGTATTATGATTACATGAATGTCGGTATTCGTCTCGTTTCTGAATATTGCAATGATAGATATATGTTCCAGGATCTCCTAAGATGCAATTGCCATCTACATAAAGTTGAAAACTCAATGCATCTGCATGACCATGAGCAGCAATACTTCCAAAGCCTAACGGTGCATGATCAATACCAATTACCATTTTACCATTCTTGCTCCTCAGGAAAGTATAACCACCTTCCTCAAAAGTTCTGCTTTGCACAGACTTCCATAAAGGCAATTGCTTTAAGGTTTCTATCTCAGGCTCAGAATAGAGCCAAGATATTGTCTCGGACAAATGTTCAAAGCTTTCATATCTTTTCCCCAATACCAAAGAACAAAGTTGAAGAAGATAACGGTAATGGCAGATTTCTCCACCTTCCAAATCTAATATCTTACCCTCATCGTTATCACCAAATTCGCAAGCCTTAGTCTCATTCACCATAGAACAAGCTACAAACTCACATTGTTTTTCCATCAACCTCTTCCAAGTCTCAGGAATCTTCAAACCATAACATTTCATCAGATGCATCACCAAAGCGTATGCCTCCATCCCGAAGGTTTGATAATGCAAAGCCATCTCCATATTCACACCATCCTTATAATTCTGCTTCATCAATTCTTTATCGAGGATGCGGATGGCTAAATGTGTCCATACCTCATTGCCAAAAGCAAAACCGGCATAAGCGATGGCTGTAGCTTCAACCAGCAAATGATTATTGGCCGAAGAGTATCTGGAATAATGCTGTGCGATATAAGAAGCCATATTCTCGATGCCATTCTCCATATCCATGAGCAAGGCACCATTAGCAGTATATCCTTTCTTGCGAAGAAAAGCCAAAGCTACAGTCCATTGAATACAACGTATAGCAACCTCCATCACACTAGTCCAAGAAATACCATGGAGGAAAGGATTCTTTTTGTTCCAATCCAAGAACAACCCTTCTAGCTCTTTTGCATATTTTTCCTCTCCTGTAGCATAATAAGCCTTAGCTAACAAGGCAAACTGGAAATGTCTATTCAACTCCCAATTCGTTCTAGCATCACCTATTTCGTCTTTCTGTTTATAGCTTAAAGAATAGCTGAAATCCGCCCCCCATTCTTTATCTGTCTGGAATCCTGCACTCCATCTTTCCTTATAAATATGATAATCATACCCACCAAGAATATGTATATCTGTATTCAGATGGAAAGCAATATTCCTGAAATTCAGACCAACATGATCGGGATCAAACCTCAGAGATTGTAGCCGACTATCGAAAAGGTAAGCCGTTACGGCTACATCACGCTTACCATAAAGTTTCTTTTCCTGCCCTTGCAGGTGCTTTTGTTGAAGTCTCCAACCGACTTCCGGCAAATTCATTGCCCGAAGTCGATTGAAGTACCATTGTAATTTACTCATCAATGATTGTTAATCATTAATTACTAATTCATTTTTACTAATTAGAACTCTGTCTGTTTGAAGTTCATCTGATGCTCTTCATTCTGAGCTTCATGATTCTGGTTGATGTCACCCCAAGAGATACCCTCATACTTGCCATCATAGTTCACTTCCTTCCACTGGCGAACCAAGTCAATGACAATCTTGTTAGGATAATTCTTCAAGACATCCTCGAAGTCCTTTTCCTTATTAGTTACCACAAGTACGTCACTGTTCTTGCATACATCATCCAAGTCGGCAGTAACGAAATGCTGCAAGTGTGGAATCTTAGCCATGATAAAGTCCTTGTTGGTACCAGTCAACTCTGAAATCTTTACGTTGCGGTCGTAAATCTTGATTTCAAAGCCCTTACCCAACAAGCTCTCAACAACATCAACGATAGGAGAACAACGCAAATCATCGGTACCAGCCTTGAAACTCAAGCCCAAGATACCAATCTTACGCTGACCTTGATTCATGATAAGTTGAACTGCACGTTTTTTCTGATTCTCATTACTCTGGAAGATGCTCTCAATAACAGGTACATCTACATAGTTGTCATGTGCCAAGGTCTTCAAAGCCTTCATATCCTTAGGTAAGCAAGAGCCACCATATGCAAAACCAGGCTTGAAATAGTAAGGAGAGATATTCAACTGCTTATCCTTGCAGAAGATTTCCATAACTTTATGAGAATCAACGCCTACAGACTTACAGATGTTACCAACCTCATTACCGAAGACAATCTTCAACGCATGATAGGTATTGTTGACATACTTCATCATTTCTGCCACCTTGATATCTGTGCAGATAAACTCAGCATTGATATGCTCATACATTTCACGGAACACCTTTTCTGCATACTCAGAATCTGTTCCAATCAATGTCAATGGTGGATTGAAGTAATCCTCAACCGATGTACCTTCACGAAGGAACTCAGGGTTGCTGACAACATTGAAATCAACACCACGTTTCAAGCCACTTTCCTGCTCAATAATCTCACCTACCTTCTTGTTGGTACCAGGAAGAACGGTTGAACGGATTGCAACGAGATGCATGTTTGCAGGCTTCTTATCACCAGCAAACTTCTCTTTCAATGCACGACCGATACGTCCTGCCACTGTGTAGATATAATTAAGGTTCAAATGACCTTCAGGACTGGAAGGAGTACCTACAACGATGAAAGATACTTCGGTTTCCATAATTGCCTCTGCAGCAACTGTAGTTGCAGACATCAGTCCCTTTTTGTGTGCTTCCTCACACAGTTCCGCAATACCTTCCTCAATGATAGTAGGCTTGCCCTCATTCATCAGACGCACCTTGTTCTCATTTACATCAACACCGATCACTTTGTGACCCAACTTTGCTAAACATGCCGCACCTACGCAACCTACGTAGCCGAGGCCAAAAATACTTATGTTCATAATTCTAAAAAAATGTATTTATGAATTTTGTTTTTTTTATTGATTATATCTACTGATTACGGCTTACATAACTAATAGCATTTACAAATCCCTCAAACATATTACTAATACTCATTTCCTCCTCATAGGTTTTTCTAGCATTTTGAGAGAGGATTTCCAAGGCTCTATTATCTTGTGCCAAACTAATTACCTTCTCCCTCAACTTCTCCATAGTATCAAACATAAAACCATTGACACCATTATGTAAATAACAAATTTCAGGAGCATGTATTCTATTTAAAACAAATATAGGAATACCCCAATAAAAAGCTTGATTTACAGCAAGCCCAATATGACCTGGCGTACTGAACATGTCGCCAATACTATATATCTCATCGACATCATTTCCATATTTCTCGCCTAAATAATAATAATTAGGAGTTTCATCAATCATATTTTGCTGAGAATCAGAAATTCCACCTCCAACAACCACCAAAGCAAGATTATCTATATTTCGAAAATTCTCTAGGAGTAAATCCAATCCTTTATAAGGCAATATTCTTGATATATAAAGTAATATCTTCTGTTCCTTTATCCCATATTTACTCTTTATTTCTTCCTTTGTTGTCATTATCTTTCTAAATTCATCAGATGAAGAAAAACTCAAAGTATTATATGCAATAAAAGTCTTTTTCAAATCTCGATGTGGTATATATTTTTTTTGAGCAGGACTATACAAAATGATAGCGCTACTTATATCATGGATAAAATGAAATATCAAATTTTTCACCTTATTGTCAGGATCTTTTATATTAATTCCATGATTCCAATATATCATTGGAATACCATGCATTCTACAATATAGAGTAAGAGGTATGATCATCTTATCCTTCAGATGCAGGAAATTAATAACAATATCAGGTTTCAAACTCTTGATAAATCTTACATAACGTCTTGAGCCAAATGGTAATTCATGCTTAATAAAACTAATATCAATATCAACTGTTTGATATTCATTACTAACAACATGAAATTCGTATCCCATCTGCTTCCACATATCAAAGAATGCATTATAAATTCTGATTCGATAATGCATTACTTTATTAGAAATTAAAAGTATCTTTTTCATGATTTATACTTTATAATTTTTGCTGGTACACCTGCTATAACAACATTGTCCGGAAACGATTTATTAACAACAGCACCTGCCCCAATAGTAACATTATTACCAATAGTTATCGGTCCGAATATTTTAACCCCTGGGCCAATATATACATTGTCACCAATTGTTGGAACACCTTCATCTGTGCCACCTATATTGACACAAACATGTATTCGGCAGTTACGACCAATTCGTGCCTTCTTGTTTACAACTAAAGTTCCATAATGTGCAAAGCAAACACCAGGACCAAAATTGTTTTTATATATAGTATAACCTAATTTGTAACTCAACTTTTTAAAACGCCAATAATACCAATACTTCAGAAACTTCCCCAATCCACTCTTTGTAGAATAATATTCATAATGTCGCATAATGACTATAAATCGAATACGAGGATTGAAGTAATAATTGAATTTTCCTTTCAATGAATGAAGGTCAATATTATTAGCTTGCATATCAGCAAAAAGATAATCCTGTAGATCTTTTTTTACACTTATCATATAAATCCTTTTAAAAAAACTTCCTATAAACATTACCGATAGTCTCTGTATATTTCACAGGAGAATGAACATCAGCAATAAAATTATAACTTCTTTGTCCTCTTTCCAATACTTCTTCTCTATTATCAAGGATGTAATCGAAAATATCATAGAGATCATTAACCATCTGTTGGCGCAACATTTTTTTATGCTCAATATTTTTTATGTCTATTGTTTCAAAATTTGGTTTACCAGGAGTAAGTTTTACCTTCCATCCACATACATTAGTCTCAGGTAAAGCACGAATATTTGTAGTTACAACTGGCAAACCACATGCCTGCATCTCCAAGACAGAATAACCATATGACTCAGCCCATGTAGGTAACAATCCTACATCACACGAAGACATTATTTTTTTTACTTCTTCAAAAGGGAGATGTGGATATAGATGGATATAATCCTTTGCCTCCTCCACAAGATGCAAGATACCATTTATATATTCTCTACTATCTTGCATATTCTTGAAAGCATAATTTTGAGTTTGCTGAATACGTGTTATCATTATCAACTCAAAGTCCTGTCTTTTCTTTCTCAATTTTGTAAGAGCTTGTATTATTTCCGTACACCCCTTTCTAACAAAATCATTACCAACAAAGAAAAATTTTAATACCCCATGATTAACCATATCCTTAGGAGCATCAAGTAAAAGAGGTTGAGGTATTGTTATCTTACAAGTTTTTGGATTCAACACTTTAGCATATTCTGGATAATCTTTCATAAATTCTATTTGTAAGTTATAGTTGCAATCAGAAAAAGCTATTAACTGCTTACAATTATCCTTGCACATCATATTAAAAACTTCAAATAGTCTATTTTTGTTGAATCTATTTGTACGAGGAACAAGCGTTTCAAACGAACAACACCATGGTTTTTCTGTTTTTACCACAGTATTAACTGTATGATATGCATCTATATGACCTTGTAAAAAAGGCCAATAAACTTCATATGTATGGAACACTTTCTTTAGAAAAGGATTATACCAATTCTGGTAAGAATAATACTCAACCCCAGGAACCTTTCCATTTAAGACAAGACGAGTCTGGGGATAATTAATTCCAATTGTCGCTAATTTCATTTTATCTCGTTTTTACTAATATTTCTAAGTATATAATACCGCATTAAACCATTAATTAATATAAAGCTAAGCCTTGTAAGAGTGTACAGATTTATGTATTATATTAAATTTCTCAATGCGAAATGGAGAAGGAATATTTTTCATATATTTTCTATTGTCATTAACGAAAACAAAAAATATTGAAATCAATATTTGATACACAAAAGCTACTATACTATATATCAATAAATCTAAAAGATGTTTCAATCCCTTTCTATTCACATTGGTAGCTTTTCCTAAATAGGAATTAAATACGAAAAACATATTAGATCCCCAATTGTCATTTGAGCGATAAGCTCTATCATGAACGGCTTTTGTTAATGGTGTTACACCCGTTTTAAATCCGTGAAAGATGACACGACGCAAATATTCATTATCTTCTCCGTAATGCTTAAAAACAGGAGAGAAGTATCCTACCTTCTCAATACATTCCCTACTGATAAACCAATGAGCTGCTTGAAAGAAAGGAAAAGAATAAACTTGTTGCGGTTTATTCAAAGCCAAATCAGAAAGTATTTGCTCAACGTTATCTCCACGTCTAACCAATGCTCTTCCAAAGTTTCTATCAAGCTTATCCCCTACAGCAGTAATTTGAAGAGGACTAATTACCCCATAGTCTGGATTCTTTTGCATTACATTAATCAATATTTCTAAAGTATTCTTCTCTATCCAGGCATCTTCATTTAACAAATAAACGAAATCTGCTCCCTGCTCTAAAGCATAACGAATACCTAAATTATTAGCTGCACCAAAACCCAGATTTTCTGTTTGCGGAAATAAATGTACTTGTGGATAATTAGCTTTTATGTATTCTACAGTATTATCTTTGGAAACATTATCCACAACTACGATTTCTGCAGATTTTGTACCATTGAGAGCAGATTCTAAGCATCTGTCGACCCAAGGCATAGCATTATATGTAACTATAACAAAAAAAATATTACTTTGTTCCATTCATAAAAAGTGTTATATAAACAATACAATAAATTACGATGAATAACATTTTAAATACTCTTCCAAGATAGTCTTCCACCCCATTTGTTTACTCCAAATTGAATTAATATTTAATCTCATAGAGTCCAATAATTTTCTATCTGAAAGCAATGTATCCATTGCGTTAGCTAAAGCCACAGAATTACATGATGGAACAACTAATCCTGTAATATGTTCATCTACAGCTTCAGGAAGACCACCAACATCAGTTACAATAACAGGGCAATTCATCGAAAAAGCAGTCTGTACAACCCCACTTTGAGTTGCATCCTTATAAGGACAAACAGTAAACAATGCATTTTTAAGAAGTCCTGCAAGTCGAGGCATTGTTATATATTCATTGAGAATAATAATATTATGATTCCCCTCGTACAAAGATTTATCAAAATACAAAGATCCTTTTCCTGCTATTATCAGTTCAACATCCTTATGTCTATTCTGAATTAACCTATATGCTTCCAATAAATATTCAATACCTTTATATTTAGATATCAATCCAAAAAACAATATATATTTTTTCTCACTCCAAATAGGTTCTGGACTAAAACATTTTATACCATCATAAACTCCTAATTTTGAAGTAAATATTTGCTTGATTGGATAGTTATATTTTTTTGAAAATAAAGGAACTTGAGTTTTATTCAGTATAATTATTCTATTGATCATCAAAAAAGATATTTTTCTCCAAAATTCAAATATTCTAGCCCTTGCCTTGCCAGAATGCGGAAAAGGATCATGCAAAGTTAGCACCAACTTTTTTCTTAATAAATACAACAAAATCTGATTGCCACATATAGGCCAAGTTATATTTATGACATCTGGTTGAAGTTTCTTAAAAGTTCGAACCATATTAAATGTCAACCTAATATTATCAATACTAGTACCAGAATTCATTGTATAATTTATAACAAAAACATTATCAAGATTAAAATAATCCTTATACATTTTAAACTCTGGATATACATCAACAGCCTTGAATATACCACTTTTACTATAAAGCTGCTTTATGTCAAGCAAAGCACATCTATAAGAATGTGGTGATATCATCAAAAAATAATAGACATCTATGCCTTTTATCTGCATTTCTCTAATCAAAGGAAAATCACAATCCGTAAATGGCAAATTACTTAAATATATTACTTTCATTATTCCTTTTATTAACCTTGTTTTGATTCAGTAAAATTGTTAAAATGCAAAAAAGAATTGCATGCAAAACAAAACTTGAATAAAAATAAAACTCATGAGTAGTTAATCCTGTCACTAAAACTTCTAAGAAAAAGAAATTAATGTAACAGTACTCTTTTGGTAATTTCTTAAGTAGAATCCACAAGCTATAACAAATAAATATTAAAACCATTGGTATTCCAACCATCCATGAATACCCCAAGAGACCCACATCAGCATAATACATTCTATTATATTCCTGTAATTCTCCTATATATTTTCCATATTCTCCAATTCCAAGGCGACAAAGCCCTGAACCAAAGAATATTTCATATGGAGACTTAAAATGATAAGTATAAAATAATCCAGGCAATAAGAATCGACCATTATCTTGCATTGACTCACCCTCTAAAGCTTCATTTCTTGCAGCCATATCCATAAAGGTTTTGTGTACATAATCTATTTGATCTAACACAAACACACACAATATCAAAACTAATGATGCTTTAATTAATATTTTTAGACTGATACCTTGTCTAAAAGCAACACAAAAACATGCAATAAAATTACCTATTAATATAGTTCTATATCCACATCCTAGCACACAAAATATGCCCATAATAAATAAAGCTATATATTTAGTTTCTCTTTTACAAAAATATTTATTTAAGCCAAATATCACTGAAAAGGAAGCTAATCCTTGCCCTATTAAGGTAAATCTTCGTTCATCACCGGCTCTTAATTGACCAGAGAATATTTGTAATGGCCATACAATATATTGTACTATGTAACATAAGCAGAAAACAAAACACAACCAAAACAAGATTTTTTCCCATTTTTCAAGAGAGAACTTCCAACTAAGAAAATACCAAACTAGCATCAGACATATAATATCTTTCGATGCAAACAATGTATCAGTAAAAGATTGATTTCTAAAATAATAACTACTAATTATATTGAATACAAGACACAATAAAACCCCAAAAATCACTTTATTAAAAGGGCATTGTCTAGCATAATGAGTTATACTTAACAAAAACACAACCGGCACAAATATTTCCTCTGGAAAATGTCGGATTCCCAAAAAAGAAAAAAGAAAAATAAAAACCAAAATTAATTTAACTATATGCCACATTTTACTTTATTAATTTTACATGAAACTTCTTCTGTAAAACCCAATCAATCAATGACGGAGATTTTATAAACCACAAAAAACCATATAAAATTTTTCCTACATAGGTTTTATAAGTTAATGTAAGTTCCTTATGCAAGCTATAAAATTCCAGAAAGTCTTTAATGATAATACATCTCTCTTCATAAGAAAGAGGTTCACTATCTTTATTATACATTTTGAAGACAGAACTACACAAATTAGACAAATAATAATTATTTATATAATCTATCACTCCATCAGTTTGAAGATACAAAGATTCTTTTCTTAATATTTTAGATATACGAACATATTCTCTAGGACTTTTAAAACTTCTTGTTAAAGAGTTACTATATATATAATAATGATATCCGGCTTGTGATCTAACACAAATTGTCTTTATATATTTACAATATTGATAAGCAAAGATTTCATCTTCTCTTAAGTTAACAGACTCATCAAACTTTATACCATTTTCTTCTATAATAGAACGTTTAAAAAGTTTAATCCAACTCCATCCAAATTTAACTTCTTTCATTAAATAAAATATAGCTTCGTGTGGATTACCTTCTCTTATAGATATAGGTTTCATTTTTTTTATAACAGTGCTACCATCTGCTTTATGCAAAACATAATTTTGAAAATAGATATCATATAAAAAATTATCATTCCCCAAAAAATCTTCATAAAACGTGGGCTGTATCCAATCATCAGAATCTATAAAACTGACATAATCCCCATTAGCCATAGACAAGCCAAAATTTCTAGAAGCACTAGCACCTTGATTCGAGTTGTGATAAACTTTTATACGACTATCTATTAATGCATATTGATCACAAATCTCACCCGACTTATCCTGACTTCCATCATCAATCAAAATCAACTCTGTAAATTGGTAAGTTTGATTCAAAACACTATCTAAACAACGAGCTAGATATCTTTCGCTATTATATATAGGTATTATAATTGAAATTGTAGGAGTATCCATCATTGTGTATGAAATTAAAAATCAAATTTATTTCAAAGACTGCTTCAAAAAATCTAAAGAAGCATCTTTAAGTTCAGAATATTTCTTATATACCAAGTTATAATCTATATCATTATTCAATCTAAAATCACTATTTTCTGCAACTAATCTATCTTCCAATCCAAACATATTGAGTAACGAATAAAAACGTGACATGCCACGTGTTTCATTTCCTACAACAATAAACTGCTTCTTGAAAAGAATTGAGAAAGCACAAGCATGAAAGGAATCTGTTACGACAAATTCTGCATCATAAAAACCTCTTAACCAAGTCTCTATAGATGGTTTTATACGTTCATTCAATGGTTTAGAATCATCATATTCATAAGGATTGTTCACTGCAAATGGTATTAGATGCTTTTCTTGTGATATATTCTTTATCAAACTTTGTATTTTATCTGTTGAATCTAATACATAATAGAGTAATGATCCTGTACTCTTTGGTGTATTTGCTTTAATGAACAGTTCTTTGTAATCTTCCATTTTTAACAGAAATGTAGGATCTAAAACTTGACGTACGCGTATATTAAATTTACTTTCGCAAAGCTCTATTCCATTGATTTCTCTAGTTGAAACGGCATCAAACTTACAGAGTAACTCTCCACATTTTTTAGTTTGCTCATCATTATACTCCCATTTATCTGTACCAAAAGATGCAGCATAAGCAATTCTCTTGACATTCCAGTTTTTTGCAAAATCAAGATAAGCATTTTCTATCTGCTGTCCCAACCACAAACCAGGGAAATAAATAAGCCTCCATACCTGGTCACTTCCTACTACTATAGTATCATAATCCTCTGATTGAAGATTATAAAAACTTCGAATTACTTTTCTATGTATATATTTATCTATAAACGGTTGAATGTTCCTAGCTATAATTGGACGAGTTTTATTATAATAATACTCCGTAAAAATTCTATCATTCTTGCCTAAGAACTTCATAACAGTTCGCTTTGCAAAAGTTAATGGTATTTTCCAAAATGAAGGCAAGCTTTTTTTGTTTGGAGTATCAAACACCACTACCTCATGTCCCATTCTTTCTAATACAGTTTGCAAAGCATAAGCTTGCAATATCCCTCCATAATTAGTATGGAGAGGCAATGTTAATATTCCTATTTTCATTGTCTAATACAATTTTCAATGCCACTTTACATTTTCCTTGATTACTTTTGCAGGTACACCACCTACCACAGCATGAGCAGGAACGTCCTTCGTTACGACGGCACCAGCAGCGACAATAGCACCTTCACCGATATGTACGCCTTTTAAAATCTGAGCTCCCTGACCTATCCATACATGATCTTCTATCACAATAGGCTCAGAAATTCTGTATCCCTCTTGTTCTATAATATGCCCATCAAAGGAACGAATAACAACATCACGGCCGATAGCGCAATCCCTTCCTATTTCAATTCTATCGCCACAAGTAATCTGAACATTCTCATTGATAAATCCACCATGAAATATCAGATGACCTCCTTTGATAACTCTAATATAAGAACCTGCAAACATCATAAACTGATTATTTACCGTCATCGTTGCATCTTCCTCTAATAATAATCTTGTTTCCTTACGAGAGCCCTTAACCTGTGGAGTTCCTATCGTAAGTGTTTGATTCAGATTCAATAATGAGCCCTTCTGTAACTCTATCACCGAATTAGGATAATTCTTAACTACAAGTCTTTTACCTTTCTTAATATGAGAAGAAAAAACATTCAAAGACAAGAAAGTCTTCCAACTTCTAATAGAAACACCTAACATACCGATTAGTTGCAAAGCCTTTTTCATCTTGCGGGCATAATTTCTTAATCTATTCTTTAATCGATTTTTGAATGTAGGTAAAGTGAAAAACTTTTCTGCAACCTTATCAAATGGCATTTTATCTAATGCATCAAAGAATGCATCTCTGTTAGGTCTAGCCGATGTAAGGGAAGTATTCAATGCAGGATTACCAGCTTCAGCATCCTTCATCGTAAACTGTCGCCAATTGATTTTGTCTTTGATTGCATCAAACAGAGCTTTACCTTTATCTGAATTTACCATAACAAGTGAAGTACCTCTATCCTGATCCATAGAAGGATCAACAATCTCTATTCCCCAGAAATCTGCCAATGTGATATCTGCCTTTTGTGGAAAGCCTTTGAATGTACACTGGTAGCAGGAAGGTCGGGCAAAATTACCGCTCTGCAAATAACCTATGAAGAACAAGTCATGCCAACGATCTTTGCAATATTCCTGTCCATTTTCAAAGTTCACACGCATAGAGAAGTTATGCCATCCCCATTTCTTGTTCTTAAACTTTATCTGTGTTGCCTTTGAACCGTATTGCTTCTCCAACATATCCATATAAGACAGGAATACCTTAGGAGAATTGACACCACGACAAATAAAATCACAGGTGGTCAGATTGTCATATTCCTTACGCAAGAACTTATACAATCCCTGTACTTGACATGGTGTACCACAGAAGAACACTTTTTCACCTGCCTTCAACAAATCTCGAACCTCCTTGTAAACTCCTTCCATTGAACTCTGGAGATACTTGGAACTTCTAATCTCAGGAAGTAGTTGACGGTCTGGAGAAACGATATGTCTTACTGTATGATCTTTGTTATAGATTGCTCCACCGACATAAGCATTTTGCTCATACATAGCCAATGCCAACATCGAATGAATACCTCCTGATGTACTATCTGTACGAATAGCCTCATCTTTGGTATAAGCTGCATATACTAAAGGTTCATCATAGCGGATTACATTATCTGCCTTAGTCAATACAGGACAGGTTTTCTGGCACAACCCGCAATCAATACATAAGTTCTGATTTATCTCTGGATACCAGAAACCTTCCTTATCAGTCTGAAAGGTAATGGCTCCCTTCGGACACACATCACCACATGCGTTGCAGCCACAACACTTAGATTTTTCTATTATTTCCTTCATAAAATATGGTTGTCTTTCAATTCCTCTATAATCATCTTGGTAAATTGTTTTCTGCCATGAAGATTGAAAAAGAATGAATTGATATATAATGAACTATCTGTAAATCGACTATCCTTAAAATGATTTAATACTGGACATTTTTGAGTATTGGCCTCATTGACATAAGCCAAAATCTGATTTTTGACAAAATCTTCAGAGAATCTACTACCCAAATAATCAGTAACAGGCAAGATACAGATTACTGGACGAAGTTTCCTATCCAAACAAAACAGAATCATCTCATTCAAGAGATGAATGTTACGCTTGATATTAGTTTTATTGATATCCGAGAGAACCAGATTATTGATGTCTATATCAAATTCTCGATTCCAACAATTAATCCAAAAGTCAGCATCAACTTTCAACTGCTCCTCATTCATCGGATTGGTATCAATCAACAAGTTGTTCGTTACAGCAGGAACATCCTTAATCAAACGCTTTATCTTTTTAGGATGAAATAGCAAAGGATAATCTATAAGAGTAATCTTCGTTTTCTGCGAATAATCAACGATGTCTTCTTTAGGTAATATACCATAATATTTTAGATGCTCACCAAATGGATGTCGATACAAAAACATTTTTAGAACACATATTGGTATCAATACAGCGGCATTATCAGCTAAATGGTGGCATTCTTTACGTAGTATAGCAAAGTCATATTCCAATGATTGAGGACCTACAGCCCAATTCATCGCCTTCACATTCAATCCATCATAATTGAATCCAAATTTAGGATGATTACTACCCAGATTTACCAATTGTAAACCATTAGGTATGTTATCATCATTACGAAACTTCTCTGTATCCGCAAAAATGTTTCGGTAATCGTTTGTTCGTTTATAGAGAGCATTCAAAGCAAAAGCTCCAACTAAACATAGTATAAATAAAACAATTATAAAAAATATCATATAAAGATTATTGAAGTGTCCAGCCTCCATCAATAGAAATGATTTGGCCGATTATATTATTTGAAGAATCACTCGCAAGAAAAGTAGCTAAGCTTGATATTTCCTCAACCAATGTATATCGCTTTGTTAAATGGCTTGGCATAAAAGCATTATCTTTAACATCTTTTCCCTTAACACCATCATGTATATTAGTAACGACATTACCAGGAGCAATGCCATTAACCACAATACCATGATGAACAAGTTCTTTCGCCAATCCTTTTGTTATACAAGTAGCACCCCATTTAGAGACAGAATAAGGATCAAAACCAGACTTAATGCCAGCAATCGAAGTTATGTTTATGATTTTACCTTTGATATGATGGTTAACCATATATTTTCCTTCAGCCTGGCACATAAAGAAGAGAGCCTTTTGATTAATATCTGCACATTTATCAAAACTAGCCTCTGTTATGGAATCCCAAGATGCAGCATCAAAGACTCCTGCATTATTTACGAAAACGTCAATTGGACCATACTTCTTATCTAAGTCTGCAATATTATCAGAAGCAGAATGGATATCTGCTATATCCCATTTTATAGTATGTATCTCAGGGTACGCAGCATTTAATGCCTTCAGATTCTCTTCCTTTCTTCCAGAAACTATGACTGTAGCTCCTTCTTCCATAAAGGTCTTGGCCATATTTTTTCCAATACCACTTGTACCACCAGAAATAAAGATAGTCTTGCCTACCAGACGTTTATTTGGTTGAGTAAAAGAAACATTAACCAAAACCACACCCCCCGATTTGACATATTTCAACATATTCTTAAAATACTGTACATACTTTTTAATCATAGTTTTATCTTTTTAAAATTGAACGGATTTTATTTATTACAAAAACTCTCATATTCTTATCAAGACCTAAGAAATAGATCAATAAAGATGATGACAACACACTTACAATACCAACAGAAATGAATCTTAACCAACCATCAGACATCATATAATAAGTAGTATAAGGCAGAACAAACATCAATGCCCCTACAGGGAAAACTCTACAATATACAGACTTATAAAAAGCTAAAGGAGGCATTCCTATATATTTCTTTAAACATAATAGGTCAAATAATGTTTCTAAGAACCATGGAATAACATTTACTATGAACACTGTAACAGGCGAAGCTCCCAGTTTCAACAGAACATAACTGACAGGAAGAATCATCAAGAGTGCTCCTCCTGCAGTAAGATTTACCAATTTCATTTTGCCTACAGCATGAATCATCATGACAACAGGACGTGTCATGGTTTGGATGACCGACTGTATCAATATAATCCTCAAGAATATAGGGGCATAAGCAGGATATTCACCAAGCCATACGTGCAAAACAAAGTCTATCTCAATGAATAGTGGCACAAGAATAAAAAGTAAGAGGAAAGCTGCAAGTTTAGAATTTACAGTAGATAACTTTATCATCTGATTCGTTTCTCCAGCAGCATAATGCTTTACTATCTGAGGATTTACTGCCATTTGGAAGTTATTAACGAACTGCATCACTATTCCATTTACCTGAAAAGCTATTCCACGAGCAGCATTCACAACAGTACCAAAAAACATATTCAAAAGTATATTAACTCCTTGCCCCTGGAAAGTCACAGAAGCACAACCAAATATATTCCAACCAGAGAAGTTCATCATCTCCCGGAATATCTTCTTATCAAACGCTCTACTAATCTTACATTCATCAAATAGTTTTCTACAATAAATATTATAAATTAAAGCTGAAATACAGTTTACTAAAAGGAAGAGGAAGCCATATAGTATCAATTTATCGTAATCAACAACTTGAATCAAAAAAACTATCAAGAGCTTCATTACCACATCAAAAATACTCATATACGCATAGATATCCATCTTTTCATGAGATATCAAACTAGACATGTATGGTACTTGAATTACATTGATAAGCATCGTTATACATGAGAACTGGAAAACCCAAAAGGCAGCATCCATTCTTCCTGCTTCAATATTCATCTTATTGTATAAAAACCATAAACCAATAGTTTCTACCAAAAAGAATAATACCAAAGCCAGCAATCCATGCAGTGCCATGGCGGTATTAAAAACCCGATGTAGCTTTTCCTTATTGTTTGCACCTAATTCAAATGTTAGGAAGCGTTGCGTACCAGAAGCCAATGTTCCATTTATAAAAGTGAACATTGTTACAACACCTCCAACAACATTATACAATCCGTAATCAGAGATTCCAAGAGTCTGTAAAACAACTCTTGAAGTATATAGACTTACCAGCATAGTGATGAGCATACGGAAGTATAAGAGCAGTGTATTCTTCGCTATTCGTTTATTATTATCTGATGTTTTATTTGACATAAATTATTTTCCAAATTCTTTGATTCTCTGTTCTTCTTTTAAAGAGCAAACAAGCAGTTGTCCATTCTTCTCGGCTACGATATAGCCATCCAAGCCTTGAACCACCACCTTGCTTTCATCGGCTGCATGAACTACACAGTTCTTGCATTCATACAAGCGGATGTCCTTGCCTACCTTGGCATTACCAGCCTCATCCTGTGGAAGCAAGGTACGGAGGCTGCCCCAGCTGCCTAAGTCGCTCCAGCCAAACTCGGCTGGCAAGGTATAGATTTCCTTAGACTTCTCCATCACGGCATAGTCAATGCTTATCTTCTCGCAAGTTGGGAAGAGTTTGCCGACTACTTCTTTCTCCTGTTCGGTATAGAAAGAAGGTGCCATCTCGTCCATGATACTAGCAAGATTCGGCTGGAAGGTTCGGATTGCCTTGCTGATGGTATCGATGTTCCATACGAAGATTCCGGCATTCCAATAGTAATTGCCAGCGGCAAGGTATTGCTCGGCTGTCTCCAGGTTTGGCTTTTCCTTGAAAGCCTCAACCTTGTAGATTTCATCTACGGATGTTGGCT
>ERZ1023621.201-NODE-201-length-18562-cov-42.165721_pt1 | contig 18562 bp, 9 predicted proteins | sample MGYA00380330_ERZ1023621 | MGnify/ENA primary metagenome ERZ1023621 (study PRJEB33179, sample SAMN07448975) | human gut metagenome | biome: Human-gut; feature: Human associated habitat; material: Faeces | host: Homo sapiens | place: India: Bhopal | collected...
TGATAACTTTGATGATTTATTCATAATTGTTAGCGTTATTGTTTCTATTTTGCTGCTGCAAAGGTAGCGATAAACGATATAATATATCATAAAATATCGTTCATCGACTACCATTTATGTTGCATTGTTACATCATTAACACGCTAAGAAACAATAGTGTTATAGATTCAGTTCTTAACAGATGAAGTTACTTGATGTCGTAAATCTGATACTTACCCTTTCCCTTTACAGTAACCTTGTTGTAAGGCTTGCTTGGGAACACGAGATTGGTCATGGACATCTTGCCGTCGGCATCCAGTGCCTCGATGCTGCTCTTGTCGATGAAGATGCGCAGCTGGCTGATATTGCCATAGGTTGGAGCCTTGGTGACTGCAGCGAAGTCCTTGCTGAAATCCATCTTACCGCTCTTGGTTCTATCCATTGAGAAGGTTTCTGCCTTGGCATCGTAGTTCATCACTACCTTCTCGCCCTTGTCGTTGCTCAAAGTGATAGTAGCATCTCCCTTCAGGTTCACTACCATCTCGCAAGATGCTGTAAGTTTCTTGCCTGCCTTCTTGCTTCTTGCCGCTGTCATCTCTGGAGATGGAACCACGCTGCAATAAGTTTCACCCTTATACTCGAAGAGACCTAAGTCGCGAGGAATAGAGTTACCTGAACGGTACTGCTGGGTAGGAACCTGGTTGGCATACTGCCAGTTGCTCATCCAGGCGATAGCCACGTGGCGACCTTCTGGGGCGTTATCAAAAGTAACTGTAGCGTAATGATCCTTTCCGTAATCCATCCACTTGGTTACCTCTGGCTTGCTGTCGCAAGTAAACTTGTGTCCGTCGAAATCACCTACGAAATACTGGGTTGCTGAACCACCGGATGGACCGCCAGGGTTGATGTTGCAGATGAGCATCCACTTCTCCTTATCGGTGCCACGAACCTTCATCTTCATCAGGTCTGGGCATTCCCAAACACCGCCATGGTTGCCATACTTCTCACCGAAAGAGCTTTCGTATTTCCAATCTTTCAAGTTATCTGAAGAATAGATTTCCATGTGCTGACCGGCAGCCAGAATCATATTCCACTTCTTGATATCCTCGTTCCAGAACATGTGAGGGTCGCGGAAGTCTGGCACAGTACTGGTGATAATAGGATTTCCCTCGTATTTTGTAAAGGTCTTGCCATTATCTGTGCTGTAAGCCATGCTCTGTGTCTGGTTCTCACCAGCCGAAGTGTAGAGAGCCACAACAGCACCCTTGCCCAAACCAGCGGTATTATTCTTATCCACAACGGCAGAACCGCTGAAAATGGTACCAATTGCATCTGGCTGGATAGGGGCACCCTGGAACTTCCAATGTACCAAGTCGGTAGATGTAGAATGTCCCCAGGTCATATTCTCCCACTGTGATCCGTAAGGATTATACTGGAAGTAGAGATTCCATACGCCATCCTTATAGAACATACCATTTGGGTCGTTCATCCATCCGTAAACAGGAGTGTGATGGAAAACTGGGCGATACTGTTCACGATTTTTCATATCGAAAGAATCAGAGAACTTCATGTTCTCCCAGCAAGTGAGGGCGTTCAAACCCTCCTTGCTATAATCGCCGTTTACATGGATATCGAGAGCCAGGCCCTTCAAACCGGCAAACTCATTCATATAGAGAGGCACGTAATAATCTACGTGGTCTTTAGCCAACTTCACATTGAAGGCTTTCACCTGCTTGTTGTTGGCTATCACCTTAATATTTGCCATCTCAGCATCCTCCTGCACAGGGAGCAAGAGACACTTCTGGTTCTGACTCTCCTGGCTGATGCGATAGAGACAGTGATTATTGCTCAAGAAGGAAGCCTGCTGGGCATAACTGGCGGTGAAACCGCAAAGAGCGACAAGCGCTGAAATAAATATCTTTTTCATATCCTAAGATTGTTTATTATGTTATTGTTTATTCTACTTCATTTTATATAGGGTGCCTTCAGCAACAGTCTTATATATGATGCCTCCAGCAACTATTTACTTTTTTATATGTATCCTGAAAAACAATCCTCTTACCCGTCAAGCAACTAATTCCTACTGTAACCTAAAAATCTAACTAACCTTAAAACTAAACCTTTCCTCAACAAATACTAAAATCTTAATTATATCAACTAAACCAATCAACTATCAATGAATTAAACTGTTTTTATTTGCATGACTAAACGATTCAAGAAAAACCTCTTCTCGTTTTCTGCTGCAAAATTACTGGTTTTGCTGAAAAACGGATTCAACTAATCGTTCATTGCATAAGAAATATGTAACAAGGAAACATTATTAATAAGCAATGAACTTTTTTTCTCATTATTGATGAAAAAACTATGATTCCAAAGCTATCTTCGTGGAATAGACCAAAGTTTTATGGACATCCAAGACCTTCACGATGAATATCCCGCTGCCTATTTGAGCTATGGAACCAGACTTTCCCAGAGCAGAGAGAGACTTCAGAAGTCTGCCGGCAACATCAAAAACCTTCAAGGTATAGCCTTCCTCAGCAAACTGATAATTCAATCTGCCATCTGCAACATGAAACTGTGCAGAAGAAGAGTTCTGGACATGCTGAATGCCCGAAGATACCTTGTTGGCATCGAGCTTATAAGCCTGCAAAGACTTAACGAACGTTGTACCCTCGCTGAAAACCGTAGCCTTGACTGCATTCACATCCTTAGGGAAGATTCTTACTGATGCTGCATAGGTATCATTCACAAAGATATCAACAATGGAATGATCCACATAAGCTGTAAGCTTTACTTCCTCGCCAGCCGCAACAGGTTTTGCCAATGTTGACTGATAGATTCCCTTAAAGACATCATCCTGCACGATACGGTTGATACCGCTGGCATCCAACTTCACAACTCCACTTACAGGAGAGTAAGTAAGACGAACCTGCTTGTTGCCATCGCCAAAGAAGGTAAAGCCGAAATCGCTGCTGCCAGCAACAAAGGTACCGTTCAGTTCCATACTTCTTCCTTCTACAGGCGAAAGATTCTGCTCGCCATGCAAGGTAAGGTTGTTCTGAACATAAGATACCTCTGAACGCATAGCCTTCAGACCCTCGAACGGTTTCTGAACCAAATTGCCCTGGGCATCGATGCTGATTTCACGTGGCAAACCATAAGTGTGAGCATATCCCAGACGATAATTGTCTGCACCAGGCAACTTATCAGGCACGATACCCAACATCAGGGTTTTGCCATCTTTCTGGAAAATGGTTGGCGACAGGAAGCCATAGCCATCCTTTGAGAAACCCGGAAGTTCCAAGGTCTTGGGAGCTTCACTATCAGGATCGAAGGTACCATCGTTGTTGATATTTCCCGTCCAATACAAGGTATGAACACCCTGCTTTGTGTTTAGCGGAGTAACCATAACCACCCATTTGTTGCCAAACTTGGTAACGGAAGGCATCTCCCAGAACGTTCCATCCTGTGCCTTGCTGGTTCCTCGGAAGAAGATGCTGCCATCGTTGCTCCACTTACCAGTAAGCTTATCGTAACGATGTAAGGTTGTGGCACCTATACCATCTTTTGAGGTACCGGCAATCATGTAGAGCTTATCGCCATCACGGAAAAGGAAACAATCGCGGAAGTCATCGCTCAATCCACCAGGACGACCATCCACTATCGGATTGTTCTCAAACTTCTGCCAACCTAACAGGTCTTCATCCTTTGGCTTAGCCTGTGAGAACATAGCCTTTACATAATCCACACCAGTATAGAAGATATTTGGCTTGCCACCCGTCAGTTCATCATCTGTAAAGACACAACCCGACCAGCAGCCTTTCTTGTCGTACCACTCTTCAGGACTGATAGCTACAGGAAGTTCCTCCCATTTATAGAGATTATCGCTTACGATATGTCCCCAGTTCAAGCGGGTCATATAAGGTCCGTTAGGATTCTTCTGGAAGAACACATGATATTTCCCGTTATAGAAAACAGCTCCATGCGTTTCGTTGGTCCATGCTCCCGAAGGCATACCATGGAAAGCCGGACGCAGGATATCAGAAGCATAACGTTCCGGAGAATAACTCAAGACAGGGGCGTTCTGAGCCTTCTCATTAATCACTTCGCTGTTGATACCCTTGAAGATTTCAAAATCATCAATCAAGCCATTATAAGTATTCAGGCAGAAAAGACCGTCCACCTTATCATCCTGGAAAGACTTTCCTATCATGAAATCTGCTGCACCACCATTCATGCCACCTTTCTGACACTTGGCTGTAGCCACCTGTACACCATTGTTGTACATTACCACCTGCTTGTTTTCGGCATCAACGGTTACCACCAGATGATTCCACTTGTAACGCGCCAACTTGTCACTGGCTTTGAGTATCACTTTCCAGCCCTTTACATGACAGATGAACATGTAGGTGCCACGGGAACCCAGACGGAAAGCAAATCCTTTATCACCACTCTCCACCACATTCAAGTCGGAAGCCTTTAGGTTTCCGACCATCGTAGTAAACCACTCGCCATCCTCATCCCGCCTTATCACCGGATAAGACTCTGGTGCTACCCAAAGAGAGAATGTCATCTGACTTTGCTCATCAACAAGAGTTGGATCTATCTTAGCCTGAAGACAGGAAGAATAGCCATCCAGTCGCCACGCATTTCCCTGGGCACCTGCCACAGAAACCGGAGCCAAGGCTCCCTGAGCCTGAAACTTCTGATTGCTGACTGATTCTATGGTAGTAGCATCAGCCGACATCTCCATAGGGAACTTCACTACCTGGGCTTTGGCATTGCCACAAGCCATCAAGGCAAATGAAAGAAAAAGTGCTTTATTGAGTTTTTTCATGTCTCACTTGTTTGGTTATTGAATTTAAAACTTAGAAAGGGAAGACCCTCTTTGCGCACACAACAAAGAATGATACTTGTTAGTTTTCGCAAAGACAGCCTTCCTTTTTCTATTTAATTTTTTTTTATTCTGCAAGATAGTCGATGCAGTTCTTGGTCAAACGCTCTGTGTTTGCCTGGAACTTGTTGCCACCTTCCTGATTCTGATTCAACTCGTATGAGCTCAAACCGATACAGAGAACTGTACCCTTGAATTCTGCTGTAGGCTTGAATTCTACGATACCAGCACAGCAATAATCGGTTACATGCCCCCAGGTAGCGAGTACTGTAGAGTTGGTCAACTGCTGGAAAGCATCTACTACATTCTTTCCTGCAGGAACCTTAGATGGCAAGTCGTAGGCATTGAGATCCCACATACAGTTATGATCTTCGCGGTGACCAGGACCCTCCAGAGGATAAGACTCATGGTCGTAATTGTCAACAGGATCATTAGCAGGAAGTACCTCCAAACCTGCAAATGCTGCATGTGAACGATGATCGTACTTAGGATTCTGATTGCTGCCGATTACGGCATTGGTAGTCCAATAATCAGTACCGGAACCACCTTCGCCAGAACTGAAGATGCCAGGAGCCAGCGAGTTGTCAACACGACCGATGGCAGCAGAAAGCTGAGTCGCATGCTTGGTGAGGAACAGGTTACCACCAGACTGAGCGAAAGCCTTCAACTTGGCAACAACATCGTTATCAACGATTTCTGCAGGCAACTTCTGCCAGCCGTATTCCAAACCTACACGGTCTATCTGAATCCAGATCATGCTATACTGACCACGGTCAATTTTATTCATTGCCTTGATATCAAAAGGTGTGAGTACAGCTCCCTTGTCACCATAGGTTTTCTTGAACCAATCCAAGGCTTCGCTCTCATCATCATCAAGAGTAGAAGCATCATTTGAAGGAAGCAGGATGGCAACCTTAGAAGGCTCGGCATTGATGGTAACACTTGTTGAAACGCCATCAGAAACACGACCATCGTCATACTTCATCTTCACTGTATAGAGAAGCGTAGATTTACCTGGCTGCAACTCCAATACCGCAGAGTTGACCAATCCCAAACTCTCCAGGAGAGCATTGTTGCGATAAATATCCACACCCGACTTGTTTTCGTCTGTTGGCAAAGTCCAGTTCAATGTCACGGTTCTACCATCTACCTGCGAGGTCAGATTCTCTGCCTTTGGAGCCTTAATACCCTCAGGAATATCTACATCAGAGCAGGATGTAATGGCAAAGAGAGCCATGCAAGCTACTATGAAACTATATATATACTTTTTCATAATTGTCTATTCTTTAAAAATTCGTACCCGATTACTTGTAAAGTCCATTTGAATTGTTCACCTCATCATAAGGTGTAGGCAAGAAGATTTCATCCTTTGAGATAGATGCACCCTCGTAATAAGAGTGATATCTCTTTTCAGACTGCATGTACTTATTAACAGTATCAACCACATTGCCCCATCTTACAAGGTCGAACCAGCGGTTACCCTCCAGGGCAAGCTCCAAACGGCGTTCCATGCGGACAGCCTTGCGGGCATAGTCCTGAGTCCATTTGCTATCATCCGGATAAAGTCCTACCTCGTAATTAGCCTTTGTTGGGTCGAGATCCACTGGGCTATAGTCTGCATCTACACTACGCTGTGCCTTCTGGCGAACAGAGTTGATCAGATTGCGAGCCTCAGCCAAATCCTTGTTCTGCTCAATGAGAGCCTCAGCCTTCAAGAGAACGATATCTGCATAACGAATCAGGCAGAAGTTCAAGCCAGAAGCACCCCAAGGGAATCCCTGTACCATATCAGGTGAACTTGGATCGATCATGCACTTCTTATTAGAATACTCACCATAGATTTCGTAAGCACGGCACCAGTTCATATTGTAAGTATGACCACGGAAAGGCATACCCAAACGACCTACAGTGAAGTCGAGACGTGGATCTACATTGCCCTGATAATCATTAGCACCATCTACAGAGGTCTTTACGTAATGCTCAGAACCATCCAGATAAGGAAGACCATTCTCGTCTGTAGCGAATGCATCAACCAAGTTTTGGCTGCCGAGGAAGAAATCATCACCATTACCAAAGAGATTGCCCTCAGACATGGTAGTGTTCAGAAGATTGCTCCAGTTGATGTGCATATTGTTGTTACCAGTAGAGAACTGAATAGCCATCACAGACTCATTCTTATTGTTGAATGCAATCTTAGACATATCGCCATAATTGTTGTAGAGCGAATACTTGTTACTCTTGATAACAACATCACTCCACTTCTCCACCTCAGCATAATTGCCTGTAAAGGCATCCACCTTAGCCAGGATAGCGGCAGCAACATACTTATTGAATCTACCTACCTGGCTCTGAGACTCAGGCAACACGTTGTAAGCTGACTCCAGATCCTGCTTGATAAAGCCGAAAATCTGATCACGAGTATATTCATCAATGCGCTTACCGTTAGGATCCTCATTCTCTGTGAAGTAAGGAATGCGGTCGAAGATGCGCATCAGGTCGAAGTAGAAGTAAGCACGAAGCGTCTTCAACTCGCCAAGCAAAACCTCCTTGTTGTTCACGTTATCAGCCATATCAATCGCATTCATCGCCTTGTGAACACGAGAGATTGCATAGAAATCGTTTCTCCACTTGAAGAGCGCTGTGGCATTATCGCTGGTGATATTTGAAATCTCCAACTGGTGGATATTCTGCTCCATAGAGATTCCACCACCACCCTTGAGTGCATCGTCAGAGCGAACATCAAACACCCAGTTTGTGATAGGACCGGCGAAAGACTCGTTGTTTCCGAAGAAGTGAGCCTCCAAGCCTGCGTATGCCGCAGACATCAATCCCTCAACAGAACTATCATCCAACTGTGCCTCGGTAAAAGCACCCTGTGGCTTGAGGTCTAAGAAGTCGTTACAAGACTGGAATGTGATAGAAGACCCCATAAGAGCAGCAGCCACTGCCATATATTTAATATTAACTAAGAATTTCATATCTATAATATAATTAATGTGTAACACTTAGAATTGCAAATTAACACCTACGGTAAAGGTACGAGAGCGTGGGTAAGGACCATTATCCAAACGTGCGCCATAAGCGCCCATTGGGAGTTCTGGGTCGAGACCTGAATAATCAGTAATGGTGAATACATTCTCCATCTGACCATACACACTGAGAGCAGAAGCACCGATGCACTTGAGCCAATGGCTAGGCAACTCATACTGCAATTTGATGAACTTCATCTTCAAGTAAGAACCATCCTCAACATAATAAGTTGACATGCGAGCCTCATTGTTGTTGTCATCGAGTGACAAGGCTGGGATAGAAGCACTTGTATTGGTTGGTGACCATGCGTTCAACACATCCTTGCTACGGTTTGTACTAGTACCGCCATAACTCATGAGTGTAAGCTGACGCTTGGTTGTATTATAGATATCAAATCCGAATTCACCTGTAAGGAAGGTGCTCAGGGTGAGACGCTTCCAGGTTACGCTCAGGTTGAGACCCAAGCTAAGGTCTGGATTAGGATCACCGATTACGCACTGGTCCTTGTCTGTGATAACATTATCGCCATCCAAATCACGATAGATCAAACGGCCTACGCCCTTGCCTTGCTGGGCTGAATGGTTAGCCACCTGCTCCTCGTTCTGGAAGATGCCGTCGCAAACATAACCATAGTAAACACCCATTGGCTGACCTTGCATCAAGCGGACATCACCGCCGATGGTATTCACAAAATCGTTAAGCTTCACTACCTCATTCTTATAATGAGAGATATTGAAGTTACCATTCCAAGACCAGTCGCCATACTGAGGACTGTTATAACCGAGTGTCAACTCCCATCCGGTATTCTTCATATCACCCGTGTTCATCCACTTGCCAGCATTCTCACCAGCTACAGAAAGTGTTGGAGGAACGGTCAACATATCCTTGGTCTTCTTCCAGAAGTAATCGAAAGATGCACTCAAGCTGCTATTGAACATATAGAGGTCGAAACCGAGGTTGGTCTGGGTTGTTGTCTCCCACTTCAAATCCTTGTTACCTGTTGCCGACAACTTGATACCACTAACGTAACTGTTGTTTGTTCCCTCCAAATCATAGGCACCATTTCCATTATCAAAGATGTAAGTAGAGTAAGCAGCATAATTGCTAACTACCTGAGAGTTACCATTCTGTCCCCAAGCTACACGCACCTTGGCATCATTAACGATATTGTTCTTTGGATAGAACTTCTCCTGAGAAACGCGCCATGCACCAGAGAAAGCAGGGAACACACCAGAGTTCTTCTTGTTATACAAGCGAGAAGTAGCATCACGACGCAAGGTAGCAGAGAAGAGGTAACGGTCGGCATAATTGTAATCCAACTTACCAAACAAAGAGAACAAAGCCCACTGTGACTTGCCACCACCATTGGTCTGAGTGCCTTCACCCGTACCAATCTGCATATAGTCATCATCCTCGAAAGCATAATGATTTCTCCAGGCACTGATATCCTCGAAGGTATATTTGATAGCCTCAGAACCTACCAACACATTGAAATGGTGATCCTTGCAGATATCGAAGACATAGTTACCAGTATTGGTCCATGTATAAGTATCACCCTGACCATAAGCACGGCTCAAGGCATTGACATCAGCTGCAAGAGTCTTGCGGGTAAGTACCTTGTTGAAATACTGTGAGTGATCGATACCAACATTGGTCTTCAAAGACAAGCCTTTGATAGGAGTCAACTCCAGATAGGCATTGCCGAAAATACGCCAGCTGTCGTTGGAATCATCGCGACCATTATAAAGCTGCTGAACAGGGTTAGCATAATCAGATTTCAACTCTGTCATAGGGTTAGTGAAGCTACCATCGGCATTACGAACGGTAAGTCCTGGGTGCTGGCGCATTGCCAAGAAAGGAATACCACGCTCATCGCCTGTAGAAGCACCATGATCCTGGAACTTAGCTACCATCAGGTTCTCACCTACCTTTACATAATCAGAGATATTGTAATTAGAGTTCAAACGGGCAGAGTAACGACGATAGAAAGTATAGTCAATCAAACCATTCTGATTAATATAGTTGGCAGAGAACATCACACTACCCTTCTTAGAGCTGTTAGATACACTGGCAGATAGATTGTGAGTCCATGCGGAACGATACACCTGATCCTGCCAATCTGTATTTGCCAAGCCTGCGATAGGCTGAGGAGTATCACCACTACCATAATAAGGATGAGAAGGAGCGATGTTTGAATTCTTTGCGGCAGCCCAATAAGCCTGGCCCCATTCTGTAGAATTCAGCATATCGTAAGTCTTTCCCACTGTCTGCAAGCTGGCAGCATAGTTAACATTTACGGTTAGCTTTTCGCCCTTGCCCTGCTTGGTAGTGATAATGATAACACCATTGGCAGCACGAGAACCATAGATTGATGCAGAAGAAGCATCCTTCAGAACCTGGATACTTTCGATGTCGGCAGGGTTGATAGAGTTCATGTTCTCTGATGTAGCAATACCATCAACAATGAGAAGAGGGCTACCACCATTGATAGAACTCATACCACGAACTACGATAGAAGAACCGCCACCACCAGGAGCAGCATCAGTTACAATCTGTACACCAGCAAGCTTACCCTGCATAGAGTTGAGCATGTTAGGATCAGAAGCACTGACAGGTTCCTTCATATTCATAACGGATACAGCACCGGTCAAATCGGCCTTTCGCTGAGTGGTATAACCTGTTACAACTACTTCCTGCAAGTCGTTGGCATCTTCCTGAAGTGTTACCTCCATATTTTCTGAAGCCTTTACTTCTTGCGTCTTATATCCAATATAAGATATAACAAGTGTGGAACCAGGAGCACATTCTACATGGAAGTTACCATCAAAGTCGGTAACAGTACCAGTCTTAGTACCCTTCACCATGACAGATGCACCAATGACTGTCTCACCGGCAGCATCTTTCACAATGCCATTTACATTTACCTGTTGTGCACTAGCTATGGTGCAAACAGTACAGAGCGCAGAGCTCATCAGTAATCTTGAAAGATTGTTCATACTATTATAACGTTTTAAGTTTCAAAAATTGTTATTGCTTTGATTTCTGTTGCAAAATTAGAAAGAATCTGCAAGCAGAACTGTAACTTATAGTTCTTTCATTATAAATAATCGTTCATGAAATGATTTTTTCAGCAAACGAAATCATTTTCTATCTTTGGCAGCTATTTCCAGATAGACTGGAGAGGCCACCATTTCAAATCCATATTCGTTACACTCTTTTGGGAGAATGTTTCGATACCTATCTGATCATCAGAAGGAAAAGTTTGCAGCGTAAACACATCCTGTCCGTCATTACAGAATATTTCCACGCTCGATTTATCCACAAAGATATGCATTCTTAACTTCTCATTTTGCGGCAACACCTTGGCATGAGCCATACGGGCAAAACTAGGAATATCCACATCAGCACAATGCGTACGGTCGATTACCAGATTATGAGAATCGGTATCATAACTGATTGCTACCTTCCTGCCATGCCCAGAGCATAGGTTCAAACCAAAAACATTTGATTGACGGGTAGAGAAGGTTATATCCATCTCATAGACATTACTCTTTGGGGATGCACACTTCAATCTTGCACTTCCCAAAGGCAATTTATAGTTGGCTGATACCTGCTTGCCCCTAAGCTGACGCAAAGCCTCAATAGGTTGCTGGGTCAGAAAATAACGGGAACCCACCTTTTTCAATGCCAGCTTACGAGGCACCGACCACATGCCTTTTCCATATTGTGAAGGCTGCTGCTGAGCATAGTCCCATGTGGCGACCCAACCTAAAGACACAACATCGTGCAGGCTACCATCATAATCGCGGAAGGTACGTGAGGCATAATAATCCAAGCCCTTGTCAACATAGAGAGGCTCTACAGGATGATTTGCCTCCAGTCTGAATGACTTGCCATCAAAATCGCCAACAAAATATTGCTCCTGTGCCCAATTGATGGAAATCACAAGAACCCATTTCTTCACATTAGAATCGCCCTCTACCGGTAATTGGAACAAATCGGGGCATTCCCAGCTTTTCTCGGAATTACCTGATGGACCGAAGTCGCTTAACCACGTCCAATGCTTCAAGTCGTCAGACTCATAAAACTTCACCTTCTTTTCCAAGGCCTTAGCCACAACCATCACCCACTTATGGGTCTTTTCGCACCAAAAGACAGTAGGGTCTCTAAACTCTGTGCTCCATATATCCAACACAGGATTCTGGTCGTAAAGATAAAACTTATCGCCATCATGGCTGTAGGCTATGCCCTGAGCCTGCTTCTTGCTATCCTTAGAGAATACGGTAAGGGCTGCTATATAGGAACCCTTGCCGAATCCAGCCGTATTGTTCTTGTCGATCAAAGCTGAACCCGTAAAGCAGGAAGTGTTAGAATCCACATTCTGCATCACGTTATCTGCTGACTTTTCCTCGAAATGAACCAAGTCCTTGGATTCCGCCTTACCCCACCAATACAAGTGGTACTTGCCTTGATAATACATCAATCCACTTGGATCACCTACCCATCCCTTGCTTGGGGAGAAATGATACTGAGGTCTATACTTCTCATGGTAAAGAGAAGATGCCTGAGCATACACACCTAAACAACCTATGCTGAAAAGCACGGTCATCAATACGTTCTTTGCTTTCATATTAATTGTTATTTAAAAGTTAGTTTTCATTTTGGCACCATTCAGAGTCCATACCTTTACTTCGGCTTCTGTCTTTCCTTTCTTGGAATATAGCTGAACCTGTACATTCTCTGCATTTTTAGGGAAGAAGCGAGAGGTGAAAGCATATTCGTCATTAACAAATCCCTCGATAACCGAACCATCTATAAAAAGATGGAAATGGACTGGAGAATTCATCGGCAAGTGCAAATTGCCTGTACGGATTTCAAGAGGAATACCCATCTGCAAAGATGATTTCGTATGATCAGCCACTAAACGTTGCTTTTTCACATCATAATAGATGAAAGACTTCTCCTTACCGCCATTTGTCTGCAGCTGGAAGCCAAACTGACTGGCATCCTGAGGATAGAATACGGCATCTATCTCTACCTGACGCTTATCATCGTAGATAAGTTTCGATCGAACAAGGCTCTCTTTAGCGATACGTGATTCCTTGTCACGAAGTTGCTTCAAAGCAGGAAGCGGCATCTGGCATATCTTGCCATTTCTCAACGTCCACACTCTAGGTAAACTGAAAAGATGTGCCCAACCTTGCTGATAAGTAGGCACTTCTCTTATCTCGTCAGGAATAATAGCCATAGCCACATATTGACTATCCGCAATCTGCCATACTGACGGAGATAGTAATCTGTTGATCACCTCCAAATTTTCCGGTACCTGCTGATCCGGTACAAATCGCTCATTCTGAATGTCGCCCACCCAATATTGAGTCTGGGCTGGGATTCCGCGATGAGGTACACGATTGACGGACAGGACATATTTATCGCCCATCCTGATGACGATAGGCATCTCCCAAAAGATACCCGTATGATCTACTTGAGGATTTCCCTCAAAAAACAGTCCTCTGTAAGTCCATAAGCGTAAATCATCAGAACGATACAGAAGCAAGGTTCCATGCTCCTCCTGATTTCCAGTCACGCCAAAGCCTACAACCATATACCAGTGACCATCCATTTTCCAAACAAAAGGATCTCTCATATCAGAACGGGGATATTCGCTCGGGCAATCTGCAACGATTGGATTGTGAGCAAACTTCTGCCATACATTCAAACATGAATCCTGAGGAAAAGCGGCATTGATGGAATTACGCCTGCTTCCGCCAGTATAAATAATCTGAGGGATTCCTTCATCATTAATGAACGCACAGCCCGACCAGATACCTAAACTATCATAGCTTTTATCAGGAGACAAAACAGGCTTACACTCAGTCCAATTGACTAAATCCTTGCTCTCGAAATGGCCCCAGTTTATCTGTTTGAGATTAATATTGGAAGCATTCTTCTGATCAAAAATATGATACATGCCATTAAAATATATCAAACCATGCGACTCATTAGTCCAGTTGGCAGCAGGCATCAAATGATATTTCGGACGATTATAGTCTGTCATAAACCTAGAGGCAGGAATCGACAAATCAGGAATTTCCCTGACATACTTAGCCACTTCATCCTGTAAAAATACCTTTTCGGCAGACACAACATTCAATCGTACATTGTCTATCACGCCATTGATAAATGACTGATCGTACATTCCCAAAGGCCTAGACTTGAATCCCTGACAAAAAACCATCTGAAACGGACCTACCAAATCAGGAACAACACCTTTGAATGAAGCCACATCCTTACCATTATAATATAAGGTGGAGGTTTCGATATCCAACAAGAGATGCAACCACTTAAAAGTCTCAACTTTACAACCAGCATAGACAGAAGTATTCACCTCCTTGCCAGAAATCTTGCCAGAAATCTCAAACATCAACTTTCCATAAGGGTCAACGCTCACGGAAACAGCATTTCCATTCTTGTCCTTGACACCTATAAAGGTAGCCGTATCCGTAGGCAAAGACTCTAGGGCAAACCATGCAGACACGGAGTGGCACGGAGATGAAACCTGCGTACGAAGACTTACGGAATATCCATCGGTTCTCAAAGCTTTTCCTTTGATGCCAGCACAATAATCCACACCCGTTCTCACCGAAGAACAGGTAAGAGGATGCAGTCCCTGGCTATCAGCAAATGGATTTTGCCCATCAAAATTCCAAAGACGCTGAGCTTCTACTGATTGGAATATCAGCAGCGACATTAACACCAGTAAAGACAGATGTAATTTCGTTAATTGTTTATTCAAATGTTCTATCATACGGTTTTTATTGAATTAATAAAATTGTTTATTCTTTAATATTATTATAGTTGCTTGTTGCTGGCAAAAGTACTTTGTTTTCAACCATAACAATAAAAAAAATCGTTCCTGTAACAATAATTATGTTACATGAAACGATTTTCTTATCTTTTGCTAAGATTTTAAAGTACTTATTTTAAAGGAGTTAGAATACTATTTCCTTTTAGATAACTGTTCATTTCTGAAATCGGTAGGAAGAACGCCATATTGTTTCTTGAAACAGGAAGAGAAATAGCCCGGTAATGCAAAGCCTACTTCTGAAACTTCAGAGATTGTCTTGTCTGTTTGCTGCAAGAGGGTATAGGCTCTTTGCAGTCTCATCTCTTTCAGGAGTTCAGCAGGTGTCTTGCCGGTCATAGCCTTCACCTTGCGATAGAGCTGCACCTTGCTCAACAGCATCTGGGCTCCCAAATCATCCATCTTCATATCAGCATTGCCCATATTCTCAAGAATCTTCTTCTTGAAACGGTCCATGAAGTAACGATCACTCTCATCCAGATGATTCAGTTCAGCAACCCAACCCTCCTTGTTCTCGATGAAGCCACGAGCCACGGCTTTCTGTTTCTGCAGCTTCTTTCTATATACCTTATATATATAGTAGATGACAAAGAGCAGAACCAATACGATGACGATGGCAACAATAATCATCCATTTCTGAATACGGGAAACCTCTGAATAAGAATCAAGACTGTCAGAAATCTGATCCAGATTCTTCATCTTGGCTTCCAAATCCTGATATTGCAGAGCGATAGCATCGCAGTTTTCAGGGGTAGCAAGGAATGATTTCATCACATTATCCTTCTTATAGGGTTTACCCTGAAGGATATTCATCGCCAATTCCATAATCTTTTCGCCCTGGGTAGGATAGACATAAGAAGCAGCAAACTGTCCTCTCTTCACTCTATCCACTCCTTCCCATTCTCCAGGCAATCCATCAATGCCTACTATCAGCATCTGCTTATCAATGCCTCGTCTCTCTGCTTCCAGAAAGGCTCCTATGGCACCCAAGTCGCTATGTCCGAACACGCCATCCGCATGTCCGCCCTTATCCAGATATTGCTTCATTAACTCCTGGGCACGCTCCATCTTCCAGTTGCTTTCTAGGGTAACCACCTTGATTCCCGGATAATTCTTCATCACCTCGTGGAAACCACGATGGCGCTCAATGACAGGGGAAGCATCCTTCAAGCCCGTAATCTCAACAACGGTACCTTTTCCATCCAGTTTACTGGCAAGAAAGCGTGCTACTTCCCTACCCGCTTCTACATTATCGCCACCGATGGAAGCTGTATAATGTGGTGTCTTTACCTTTCTGTCGAAGAGGATAACCGGGATATGCGCACGATAAGCTCGCTCGATGGCAGGAGTTACATCATTCACGTTATCAGGAGCCACCACGATTAAATCTACCTTCCTGGCTATCATACTGTCTATCTGGCGAGCCTGGCGTTGCCCGTCATTCTCTGCAGTAGTAAACAGCAAATCCACATTCTTATATTGATACTGCGCCAGTCGAATCTCATTATTCACCTTCTCGCGCCAAACTCCGCTGCAGCATTGCGACACACCAATCACCATCTTCTTCTGGGTGCAAGAACCTAGAAGAAGCATACTACTAAGTAGTACTATTAAGATAATATTGATTCTTTTCATTGATTTTATACTTCTTCCATCCGTTTAAGTTCCCACCCCTCAAACTGCATGATGATGAGATGGAGTTTTGTGCCTTGGCGCAAAGCCTCAACCCTTGGAGCCTCGGCATATCGATGAATCTGATCAACAGCCTCACGCCACTGTTTCTCCGCCTTGGTCATAGGCTTGCCATCTTCCGTGAACTCACCTTCAACTATCGCAGAGAAATCTTTCTTCGAAAGAACCTTCAACTCCAGAATGTAGCTATGCTGACTGGCATAATGGGTAAGGTCTGGCAAAAGGAAGAAATCACAATAGCCATGATTCAACTCCAACTCAGGAGCCGTGACATAATAATTATTCAGATTCAAATAAGCCATGAAGAATCCCTGCAGATTTCGTTCAGCCTCAATGCCATCACGCACCGATGAAACCTTGGCATAGGCATCCGCCATAAAGCGCAATCCTTCTTCCCACTTACCATCGTATGCCATATCATAATAGTAATCGGTAAGCTGGTTGACATCCACATAAGCCTTTGCCTGATACTCCTCTTCCAGATAACCATAATACTGCTTGCGGACATTATTGTTTGGAATGCCCAGAATGAGCTTGGAGCCACGAGTTCCCTTGATGGTCAACATGCCATAATAGAACAGAAGACTTGGGAATATCTCTGCCTTTGGAATCTGATACGCAGAAAACGACTCATAAAGCTGGGTAACAATCTGTTCCTCTTCTGCTATCTTGCGGATGATGCCCTTACGCTCTCCATCCAGCTTGTCAAACTGCAACAGTTTCTTCATCTTGCCGTAATCGGTACGGGTATTCGGGTCAATCATCTCTTCTGGCGGACATCCGGCATCCATATAATTGCGAAGGTAATAAAGAACCATATCACAATTAAACATACGAGTTTTCTTCTTCAATGCCTGTTTAGCAAAGCAATAGTTATCATACCATGGCTTCATATTATTGACGATGGCATCAATATCACTATCAGCAGGAATACTACCATGTTCCTTATAATAGGTAAACATCTCCACCACATCGGTGGTAGAGAAGCCCAGCATCTCATCAAACTCCGGCTTGATAGAAATGTTCCAACCTATATTGAATCCACTCGTCACATCATCCAGGGTTACAGGGCTTACACCCATCATGAAGATACGCTCAAAATTACCCTTGAACTTCTTGAAGACGTCACGATAAAAGCCGTCGGCATGGGTTATTGCATGATATACTTTCTCACCACGTTCGTTGAGTATGACATTCGTGAAATTGTCATACTCATCGATGATGAGATACAGATGATACTGGTGCGCCTTGGCAGCCTTGAATATCAGTTCCATCTTTTCCTCGAAATCTTCCTGCGCCAGGATTTCTTCCATCTCTGCCTGATAATATTCTGAATATTGACGGACAAAAGCATCAAGGTTGATGCTGAGATAAGAATTAAACTTAGTCTCAAGCTTGTCGATATTACCCGTAATCTGGGAGAAATCGAGGAACAGCACCTGATACTTTCCCTGCAAAGGAGTAGGATGCTGACCTATCCACAGATTTCCAAAAAGACTCTGGAACTTATGGCTCTGCGCACAGTCATAGTAAGAATAGAGCATACTCAAGAATATGCTCTTACCAAAACGACGAGGGCGGATGAAGAAGAGATTGCGAGGCTGCTTCTCCAGCTCTGGGATAAACATCGTCTTATCCACATAATATAGATTCTGCTCTATTACCGTAGCAAAATCTGCCACCCCATAAGGTACTAGTTTTACTGGCTGTTCCATCATGATCTATCTTTAAAAACACTATCTGTGTGCAAAGATAGCATAAAAAAACGAAAAAGCCACAGTTTGCGTTTACAAATTGCGGCTTTTATTATATTTTATCCGAAACACACGTTCCTACCATACGACTTTCTTGTTGCCCATAATATAAATGTGTCCTTTTTGTGGCACAAGGACTTTTCTTCCCGAGAGGTCGAACAGAGTAGGATTGATGTTTCTTGCTATCATGAAAGATGATGCATATATATATAATAATAATGTGATAACTTGTATCTTTTGGTGTAAAATATTAGGTAGGGCAGACGCATTAAATTGCGCTGCCCTGAGGCTTTCTTGCATCGTTATAATTGCTTCCTTGCATCATATAAGTTGCGTTATTGTTATCAT
>ERZ1023621.203-NODE-203-length-18368-cov-9.361383_pt1 | contig 18368 bp, 16 predicted proteins | sample MGYA00380330_ERZ1023621 | MGnify/ENA primary metagenome ERZ1023621 (study PRJEB33179, sample SAMN07448975) | human gut metagenome | biome: Human-gut; feature: Human associated habitat; material: Faeces | host: Homo sapiens | place: India: Bhopal | collected...
AGGAAGTAGTCGATGCGCCACCCAGCATTTTTTTCGCGGGCACGGAACCGGTACGACCACCAGGAGTACACACCCTCGAGCGTGGGGTTGAAATAGCGGAAGGTGTCGGTAAAGCCGGCCTGCAGCAGTTGGGTGAATTTGGCACGCTCCTCGTCGGTAAAACCGGCATTCTTGCGATTGGTTTTGGGATTTTTCAAGTCTATCTCCTCATGTGCCACATTCAAGTCGCCACACACCACCACGGGTTTCTTGGCGTCGAGCGACAGCAAATATTGGCGAAAGGCATCGTCCCACGTCATGCGGTAGTCGAGTCGGCGCAGGCCATCCTGCGAGTTGGGGGTGTACACGGTGACAAGGTAGAACTGCGGCATTTCGAGGGTGATGACACGGCCTTCGTGGTCGTGCTCCTCAATGCCAAGGCCATAAGTCACGTTCAACGGTTTGTGACGCGTAAAAATGGCTGTGCCCGAATAGCCTTTCTTTTCGGCCGAATTCCAATACGACTCATAGCCCTCAAACGCCATGTCGAGCTGATGGGGCTGCATCTTCGTCTCTTGCAGACAAAAGAAGTCGGCATCGAGCGCTGCAAAACTCTCTCTAAAGCCCTTGCCATCGCAGGCACGCAGGCCGTTTACATTCCACGATATGAATTTCATTGACTTGTGTTTGCTTGTTCTAATCCGTTGGCGGATCTCTTGGTTAACGAGGTAACGGGTTAACAAAGAAATCCGTCAACGGGGTCTATTATGTTCTGCGAAGATAGCAACTTATATTGATACCAAATGCAGTCTCACTTTTTTTTCTTAAATTTGCAACGCAATTTTATTACGCATTCTCTGCAAACTGTCATCATGAAACATATACTGCTGCTGGCTTTTGCCCTCGTGGCCTCAATGGCTGCAATGGCACAGCCTAAAATAGAATTTGACCATACAACTCAGGAACTTGGCACACTGCTTTGGCATGTGCCGCAAACTGCCACTTTCAAGGTGATAAACAAGGGCACTCAGGACTTGCTCATAACCAACGTGCGCACCGACTGCGGCTGCACCAATGCCGAATGGACTACCACGGCCATAGGGCCTGGCAGCACGGGCTACATCAAGGCCACCTACAATGCCGAGATGCTGGGCCACTTTAACAAGGGGCTGGCCGTGTACACCAATCTTGACCAACAACCGCACTACTTGTCGCTGATGGGCGTGGTATCGATGACTAACGCCGAGGCTACCACCGAATATCCCTACAAAGTGGGCGAATACTACTTGAGTACGGACGATGTGGAGTTTGACGACGTGAACCGCGGCGACTCGCCCACCTATGTGTTGTCTATTCTCAACTCAAGCAAAAAGTCGTTCCGACCCGAACTGATGCACTTGCCAAAATACTTGACGGCACAGGCCGACCCGGCTGTGATTCGCCCCGGACGTGTGGGACGCATATTGCTCACACTCAACAGCAACGAGCTGCACACCATGGGACTGACGCAAACAAGCATCTACCTGAGCCGCTTTATGGGCGACCGCGTGAGCAAGGAAACGGAAATAAACGTGTCGGCCACACTGCTGCCCGACTTTTTCGATACGCCCACGCAACACGCCCTTGCACCCGTGGCTCAGCTTGACAGCACACACCTCACCCTCGGCCCGTTGGGCAAGAAGAAAAAGGTGACCGGACAGGTAATGTTGACCAATGCAGGCAAAACACCGTTGGTTATCAGCGCCTTGCAGGTGTATAACCCTGGCATCAGCGTGAGTTTGAACAAACGCCGCATCGACCCGGGCCACACCGAGAAAATGAAGATTACGATCAGCACCAACACATCATACTTCAAGGGCCGCCGTCGCGTGCTGCTTATCACCAACGACCCCGACCACCCGAAAATTGTGATTGATGTGACGGTGAAGAAGTAAGCTGGCAAGCAACCACCAGCTCCTGTGCTGAGGACACAACGCACTACACGTTTTATATATACAAGCTGAACTAACACAGACACATTTTGCTACGATTTATCATGTTCTTCGTGACAGTATGCCAGGCGGTATGCTGCCACGCTATAATGACGTATACCGCAGACAACAGCGCGAAAAGCCTTAACACGTCGGGCGACCCACGCCCCGTAACTCTTTACATCACAACCATCGATGGCGAAGAACCTACCTTCGAAATAGTTTACCCACCCGAGGGGGGCACAGGTGTGGGCATTGGCAACCGTACCAAAGTGATGGGACGAATGGTTATGACTACTGGCACGGACACGCTCTACGATAGCGGCGAATGGGCCGAGGGCGCATCGGGAATGTCCATCAAGGTGCGCGGCAACACATCGGCGGCCTCAGCCAAGGAGCAACTGCCTTACAAAATAAAGTTGGTAAAAAAGGCCGACCTGCTGATGCGGGGCAGCAAAGTATACAAACATAAGGATTGGGTGCTGCTGCGCGGCACATGGCATTCGAAGGTGTTTGCCAACCAACAAACGTGTATTCTGCCACTGGTTGGCACTGAAGTGAGTCGCGCCACGGGGGCAGAATGGGCGCCCGAGGGAAACTTTGTGCAGGTATACTTGAACGGGAAATACCGTGGCATATACTATCTTATTGAGGCCATCGCTCGTGGTGACGGGCGCATACAGGTGGACGATAGTGGCTTTATAGCCGAGAACGACGCCTATTGGTGGAATGCCGACGATGCTTATTTCAAAACCTCACGCCAGGAGAACTCTATGGGTTGGACCTTCAAGTACCCCGACTTGAACGAGATAACTGCCGGACAAAAGGACGAGATTGTAAACTGTATCGAGGCTTTTGAGGACTCGCTTTACAACAACCGCCCCTTGGACAGTATTGCCGACTTGCACTCTTTTGCACGATGGGTGCTGGCACACGACTATCTGGGCACGAAGGACGCTTGGGGCAGCAACATGTATATGTACCGCCAAAACCTTGACCCGCTGCACCCCGAAACGTCAAAACTGAAAATGGCTACACCGTGGGATTTTGACTCTTCGTTCACCACGCCCGACGACGAATGGGGCGTGCCGCACTATGCCATTTGCTTTTACTACAACAAGTTGTTTACACGCCCCGATTTTGTGCAAGCCTACGTTGATGTATGGAACGAGGTGCACAACAGCATTTACACCGAGGTGGCCGACCGCCTTCATGCTTTTGAACAACGCAACACTACTGCATTCGAAACCATACGACTGACTTGCAATGCGCAGCAAAACATCAATTTGCAAGTACAGAACAGTCTGCACACCCAGGTGGAGGAGACTCTGCAACACCTGGTCACACGCGTAGCCACTGTGGACAGCTTGATGGCTTATTACACTTGGTGGCTCACGGGGGTGGGTGATTGCCCCACCAGCGCCCCTGTCACAAGCAGAGCCATCTACAATACGACCGGCCAAAAGGTTACTACCACCACCCCACTCCATCAGTTGCCTGCAGGGGTTTACATCGAAGTTGGCTCCGACGGACGGGCGCGTAAAGTCATAAAGAAGTAATTTTTTGGGCTACCGCTTGGATATTTCACAAAATGTTCCTACCTTTGCACTACCAAAATCGGAAAGTAGCGCAGTTGGTAGCGCACTACGTTCGGGACGTAGGGGTCGGGCGTTCGAGTCGCCTCTTTCCGACAGAAAAGAGGGTGTGTCAAAACGACGCACCCTCTTTTTTTGTGTGTAAAACCTCATAAGCGAAATGCCACCTCTTTCCGACAGAAAAGAGGGTGTGTCAAAACAACGCACACTTTTTTTGTGCAAAACCTCATAAGCGAAATGTCGCCTCTTTCCGACAGAAAGTAAATAAAATATTGTACACCAACTCACAATAAGAAAGAATATGACAGAACATAAAATTATTGCCAATAACGGTTCGTCTATAGTTCTATACACAACTGAAGGGGGCAACACCCAACTTGAAGTAAAATTAGAGAATGATTCTGTTTGGCTCAACAGAGAGCAAATTGCTCAACTTTATGAAAGAGACTACAAAACAATAACAAAGCATATCAATAATGCATTGAGGGAAGAACTTGAAGGCGAGCCGGTAGTCGCAAAATTTGCGACACCCAAGAAATATGGCAGGAAAGAGGGACTTACTCAAATGCAGAAAATCAATAAGTAGTTCTGACATGAAGGACTTTGCCGCAATAGATTTTGAAACGGCTAACAACGAGCGCAGTTCGGTTTGCTCGGTTGGCATCGTTGTTGTGCGTGACGGTGAGATAGTGGATAAGTTTTACTCGCTCATCAAGCCCGAACCTGAATATTATAATTACTGGTGCAGTAAGGTGCACGGCCTTTGCGCTGCCGATACTGAAGATGCGCCAATATTTCCTGAGGTGTGGAAACGGATAGAGCCCAAAATAACGGGGCTTCCTCTCGTGGCCCACAACAAGGCTTTTGACGAAAGTTGTCTGAAGGCTGTATTCCGCGTGTATCAGATGGATTATCCTGACTACGAGTTTCACTGCACTTGCATCGCCTCGCGTAAAGTTTGGCCCAAAGGGCATCATACCCTCGACATTATTTCCGCACGATGTGGTTATGACATTACAAACCACCATCACGCTTTGGCCGACGCCGAAGCTTGTGCTGCCATTGCGATGGCTATTTTGTAACTAACCAAAGTTTCCCACCCCCAATAAAGCGGGTGGGAAACTTTGGTTAATTTATTTTATGCCAAATACCGACCTATAGGTCAAAAATACACACATGCTACAGCTTAATCGGGTAACGCTGGCACATCACTGGCAACACGGAATCTCACTGGCAATCGGAACCATACCGGCACGGAATGGCCTTTCTGCTTGGCCGGAACGAAACGAGGAAGTTTGCAAATAACATCGACCACGGCCTTGTCGCAATCGCGTGAAAGAGACTTTTCTATCTTCACGCTGCTTACCTTGCCGTCCACATCTACCTTGAAACGAGCGATCACTGTACCTTGCAAATTATTCTCCCAAGCACTGACCGGGTATACAACGTTTTGGCTTACGAACCGCATTAAAGCATCCACACCACCAGGATATGTAGCCGGCACTTCTACGAGAGCATTATCCACCACTTCTGGGTTTCTGGAAGACGATGTATTACCACCAGCACGCAGATTATCTTCCTTCAACTCATCAATATTAATAGCGCCACCGATACCATTAGGATTGACATAGTCCTGAGAGGAAATGGCAAATGTATTCATTGATTCATTTCTGACATTGTAAAATTTCCAACTACTCGTAGCCGACTCTATCAAATCAAATGATGTGGTGCCTTGCGGCAAAGCTGGGAAGGTGAGGTTAAAATAAATAGGCGTTTCTCTGTCACGATAGTATGTTTGACCTGGCGCAATGGCTATGCCATCTGCCTTCAACAGTTTCAAAACCTTGCCACTCGGCTTGCACTTGATGTAGGTTCCTTTATCTATTTGACACCAAGCATATCCTTTCGGGTAAGTTTCAAAAAACACCTGCGTCTTTTCACGGGTAAAGATAATTTGATCTATTTTTGGCAGTCCAGCCTTAATGTTCCACGACGGATTTTCGATATACCCAGGAGCACCTGCCGGGACATCAAATGTTTGCGCATACGATGCGCATGACATAAACAGTGCACAAGCTGCTATTGCAAGTTTTGTTTTCATAAGTATTTTGCATTTTAGAACTATTATATAAGTTGGCTATCTATGCCCAAGCCATTCTTCTTTTTCTCGCTTTCTCTTTTCTTCCTCTATTTTCTTTTCTTTAGCTCTATTTACCAAGTATATGCCACCAAAGAAAAAGCCTACACCCATAAATAGCATTGGAATTTGCCTTTCAGCATACTCTGGCAATTGCATCAAGCCTATTATGTTTATAATAAATAGCAAGACGCCCCACGCCATCAAAAAAATGCCGCCACATTTCATTGTACGCCTCCTTCCCTATTCATGTCCTCAAATTCTGTATTCTGCTTAATTTTCTTAGAACACAAAATAATAACAAGACCTACCAGCGGACTTAAAAACACGCAAAAGAAAAGGCTCCAACCATAACCGATTTTACGATCCTTACCTAAGAGAGCTACGACTAAACATAGCACAATCCAAACAATTATCTGCATACTTCTATAATTTTATGTGTAGTTTATTGACAGCTATCTCCTTCAACTCACAAAGTTTCTTATAATCATATTTGCAATTGACGAGCTGTTGGAATATTTCTGTTGCCACCGCATTCATTTCCTCATCGGCAAATTTATCAGGGTGACACTTACCTTTAAGTGCATCATACAAACACTTTGCATTGAAAGAACTGCTTATTATGTTGTCATAGTCTACAACCGAATCTGCAAGCACTCTGCCCTTTTTCTTTAATCTAACGCTTTTCTTGACTCGAATAATGCTAATGACAATTGCAACTATAACCAATAAAGATACAGCGCCAATAATAAGCGGCCACATGCTGTCTTCAATTAAATTCTGTGCAGAATTTACCGCAGTGGCGGTATCTGCTGCAACTATATTTTCTTTCCCCATAATGCTATTCAATCATTAAGCCAATATTTGCATACTCAGACAATTTCCAGCGACAACCATACGTTCCCACATCATCGTGCACCTCTAATGTATCCCAACCAAGCACTATCAATCTTCTGACCAACTGCTCATTGTGGAGCACAACATTGCCTATATATATCATTTCATCACGTGAAAGCCTTCTGCCAGACAGTGCTTGTATGCGAAAGCCCGTATTGAACCAAGCAGAATAGGCATGCTTGTATTCTGCCACACCCTTTGAGAAGCTAGCCTTCAACATAGTTGGTACTGTACCCTCTATGAATGCTTCACGTGCTGTGGTATTGAAATTGCGAACTAATTTATTCCTCTCCGACCGATCGTGAAACCAATCAATAATTTTATTCCAAGTATTTTCAAACATAAAAGATATTTTTTCAGCAGCCTTGGGACGCGTCGCCCCCATTAGAGGTAGCGTTTGGTGCTTGAGTCCGTTCGCATGTTTACGTTTACCAGGCTGCAATAATTTGAGATGGGAAACCACAAAGCGCATGGCGATGACTACGGATATAAGCCATCATACGCGCCACACATTATTTGCCAAACAGTGCCTTGAGCAATGCGCGACCTATTTTACGCTCCACACCGGCACGTGTGGTTGGAATGCCCGTTGTGCGGGCAAACTGTTGTTTGGCACGGGTGATGCCCAATGCGCGCTTGAGCGAGAAGCTCAAACCTGGAATGCGTGTGTTTGTCATAATTGGGAGTTATTATAGTGTTGGACCTACTTGTTAATTATTGCGACTTAGACATGGCTATAATAAAAATAATAATAGCAGATGTGACTATAAGTAATAATAACGGTATAATATCCACATTATCATCAGCAGGTGCTTGATCGACACTGACTTGAGAACTCCATAGAGGCGTTTTCTTTATTTTCTCGTAAATGTCTTCCAGTACAACAATATTATCGGCATTATTCCTAATATCTTGCAAAAAGCCATTAGCAAGTTCTACTTTATGTGCATCATAGTTGTTCTTATCAGAGTATTTACGCAAGTCACAATAAGCACAAAGTTTATCATACATTTTTTGTGTCGCAAACCTTACGCCCAAATCTCTAATAGCTATCTGTCTGAATTCCCTCAATTTTTCTGCATCATCGCATTTGATAATGCTTGGATAGATAGCATTTGCTATTTCTATTTTACGATGGTCGTATGGTGACATAAAGCTTTGTGGATTGCATTTCTCCAACAATTCTGCCTTCAAAGAAGGATAGTCTCCACTAATAGGACGCGGTGCTGTTGCCGTATGCGTATCAGCATGCGAAATTTCTTCAAAAATAGGTTCTTCCTGTTCCTGGTTCATTGTTTTATCACGTTTTACATTATCCCACTTCTTGCCATTATCAGACGACTTTGGCCTTAAGCAAAAATACGCAGGCACGAAAGTGACAAGGCCTACGCCTATTAGTCCGCCAAAAAATGTTGGTGCATCATGACATTCAGGCAGGAAGCGAATAAATGCAATAAGTCCACACACAAGCAATATAATGCCAAGTACTTGCTTCATAACTTGTTTATTTAGGATTATCCAATGAGTTCAATTTGTTATTCTTAGTGCAAAGTTAAGCTGGCGGCGTGCCGTTTACACACATTCTGCAATATTATATGCAAAACCATAATTTTGCGCATTAAGCCACGGTGCAATATTGCAACACACCTCCCACTGCCCACTCGTCACTTGGCACACACGACAAGCCTGTCTATATGGCTGCAATGTGCTGCCACTCCTCATCTTGGAGCAGTGGCACAAGTTCGCCGTCTTCGTTCGAGCAATAGAACATGGTTGCAGGCAAGTCAATGGTATAATTGCCCAACAGCTCATTACGCACAATGCAATAGCTGTCTACGTGGTATAGCAAATTGCCAAGGGCCTTGATTTGCTTTTTTAGTAACGCCAGCATGGGGCCACGTGTACTGTAATCGCAAATGTTGGGTGCTTTGGACAGCGTGCCGCCAAACTTGGCATATATCATGCGATACTTCTGCATCAAGCGGTCCATGTGACGGTTAAACTTGTCCAAAGACTTTTGGCCACCAGTCGGCGGCGTAAAGTTGATACCACCATTGGCGGCCTCGAGCATGAACAGTGCATAGAGGGCCTTTTCGCGACGGTGTATTTTCTCTATTTTGGCATCAGCATCAGGAAAGCGTATGTGCCCGTTCACCGTGTCAATCACCACCGTGCTTTTGATGCCGCGGCGCAGCATGAGCAAATCGAACAACTGACGATAAAACCCCTTGTACACAAAATGGCCAGGGGTATTGTGCCAATAGTTCAACCTCATATTACTGAAATGCTGTGCAAAGGTGGCAAGCAGCTTGTTTATATCACTTACAATGTCCTTTCCCAACTCAAGCAGCATGAAGTTTGAATAGCTCTTGCCTTCAACCTCCGACTCGCCAACCTTCACCATCAGCGATGGCGCAATCATCAACATTTGCTTCACGCCGAGTTTGGCAGAGAGCAAATCGCGGCAGAATTCGGGTGTAGTGATGTGGCACAAGCGCTGCTGCACATTTTGCGCACGCTCGTTGCTGACTGAGGGGTAAAGGAATTTGATGGTCTGAAACAACACTTCGGGCTGAATGCTGTCATATTGCAGGCGGGGGATATACACAAAGTCAAACCCCGCCAAGCGTATTTTGCTTGCCAACTCATCGTAATGCGCCTCTATGCAGCTGTTGACGTGCGCATCATACTGACACTCTACGTACAGTATCTGGGTGTCATCAAATTGCATATAATCATTGTTCACCGACAGCATGCTCACCGACTCGTTATTTTCATTCTCCAAGCAATAACGCAGGGCCAATATGAGCAAAGCCTCAGCACGGGCACAATAATTGTCGGACATGGCCACCTCTGTAAAGTCCGTTATAAGTTGTTGGCGCAATGCCGCATCTGACTGCAACAATATGTGCAACGCATCGGCAAATGTCAGCTTTTCGGCCATACACTCGTCGTCAGGCGCTATGTGATAGCGCGCGCGCATTTTTTCTAAATAGCTTATTTCCTTGCAGTCTATTATGCCGTCAGCCTTTATCAAGTCGGCCACCACACGCATCAAACTCGCTTTCTCGTTTTTCGTCATAATCTCATAGCATTAGCATTACGGCATTATTTTCGTTCCATAACGCGAATATAGTTAAAAGCATTTTACGCCACACCAATTACACAAGCGTTAACACAATATTTATGAAATCACGCATATATTGCCGCAACATGGCATCTCACGAAATTGTAATTTTCAGCATGCCGCCGCAGCGGTTGGGGCTACACTTCTTAATGACAAAAACACCAAGATTGTTAACAAGCAAACGCAAAATATTTTGGTTTGGCGCAATTAGAACATTGCAACAACAAATTCGAAAACTTTGGACATTACAGCCTCAACATTGCAAAATACAAGATAACGCAGACATTGCTGCTTAACTTTGCCAACGAAAACAAACAAAACATAAGCAACTATGACAACTCCCGAAGACCAAAAGCGCGAAGATTTTATCAAGCATTTCAAGGAACTCAACAAAGACAAGGATACGACAAAGCTCTTTTTCGACCTTACAGCCGACGAAGCCAAGACCCTGCTCATGACTTCGGCGCACTACCACAATTTTGAAATGCCCGAATACTTCAACTTTGACAATGTGCTCAATCATGTACAGAATACGGTGGGCAACCGTCCCTACACCGAGTGCCTGCACCAATCGATTGACATAAACAGTTGCAACGGGGTTAATATTGACATATTGCTCAACAAAGACGGACACTACGCAGTACGCCCCCTCACGCTGTGCAACCCGTACCTCTACTACTTTATGGTACGCACACTCTGCACGCCTGAGGCTTGGCAAAGCATCTCACAGAACTTAAGCGCTTGCCAAGTGCCACACATCATGGCGGGCGGACTGCCTGTGGTGCCGGCTAAAGTGGAGAAGTTCCACAACAGCACCATCATATTTAACTGGTGGCGAAACATGGAGCAACGCAGCCTCGAATTGGCGGTTGACTACCGATATATGTTTGTAACCGACATTACCAACTGCTATGGCTCTATCAATCCGCAAACTATAGATTGGGCTTTGTCGCGCCGCAACACACAAAAGGCCACCGACAGCAATCATGCGCTCGCCAACGACATTATCAAACTGCTGCACGGCATGCAGCATGGCCACAACGCTGGCATTCCGCAAGGCAGCACGCTGTTTGACATATTGGCCGAGATTGTGCTGTCATACGCCGACTTGCTGCTGCACGAGGCATTGGAGCGCGAGGGCATTACGCAGGGGTATGAGGTGCTGCGCTACCGCGATGATTACCGCATATTCTGCAATAATAGTAACCAGCTCGAACGTATTTCATACATATTGCAGCAGGTGCTTGAAAGCCTTGGTTTGCGCATGAACACCGACAAGACACGCATTACCGACGACGTGGTGACAAACAGCATCAAACCCGACAAACTGTACATATTGGAGCATGCGCCCGTTATCGACGGCAAGCAGCACAACCTGCAAAAGCACTTGCTCTACGTCCTGCAGTTTGCACGCAAATTCCCCAATTCCGGACAGTTGCGCTCACTATTGTGCCGCATACACAAAAGGGTGATGAACGGTGATTATGGTGAGAAACTCACCCATGTGCTTTCCGTAAACCTTATGGATGAAGATTCCACTACATCGAAAACGGCGGAGGATAAATTACCCGACATCATTACAATCATTGGCAACGCTGACGCGATGGCTGCCATTGCCTTGCAAATTGCTATCGAAAACATGCCCGTAGCCCATTATGCTTTGCGCATTATCGGTGACATTGTGAGTTATACGCAGGCACGCAAAATGGGTCTTCCTGAGAACCACGACGACTTGCTGCTGCGCATTCGCCAGCGCTTAATCAACATGCCTAACGCAGACTATCTCAAACTGTGGTTGCAGAGTCTGACAAACAAACTGGATAAAGCCAACAACACGCCTTCGCCCTACGACACTCCCCTGTGCCGCCTGGTTGCCGGCCTGCAAACCGAACTGTGGAATAACAGTTGGCTCGTCCCCTCACTCGCCAGCAGTCTGCCTGTACAATCTGTCGTTAACAAGGATGCCATACCTCAGGAGAGTAAAATAACAATCAACGAAAACAGCACCAACTTCTACGATGCAATAGAAGATGCGCTTAATAGTTTGTAAGTTGACAACTTGACATATACGTACCGAGGACACTAAAAAAAATGAGAGTGAGACGCTCGCACTATAATAGGCGAAGCGTTTCACTCTCACTTGTTTGTTAGTAGCTTTCAAAGGCTTTTCATTGCATTACTCGTCCAGCATTTCCAATGTAAGCTCGCACCGGCACCCCGCATAAAAGGTGTCAAGCACCTGTTCAAACACATCGCCAGGACTAATGGCGTCAAAGAGCGTCATACACGATTGAACCTTCTGTGCATCTATGCCACCGAGTATTTGCTCTACCGGCGTGCCAGCGTGCTGCAACAGGGCACGGCTTATCTCTGTCAGCCGCTTGCGCAATGTGCGATTGGCCAAATAAGCTCGGGCCTCAGCCTCCGACGCTATTCCGTAATAACGCGACATTCGGCTGTAACCAAGTCCGCGCATCTGCGGAAATATGTACCACACCCAATGCGACTGCTTGCAACCCTGCACAATCTCGGCCAAAGCCTTTTCGTACTGGCCACCGTCCTGTGCCTCAATAAATCTGTTTACATCATCTTCCATATTCTTGCCAGATAAAAAAGGTCCGGAGCAGTTTGTAATGCAACACTTACTGCTCCGGAACCATCATATACTAAATATCATCAAAAATGAACCGTACCCAAGTTGCGGTCAACCAGCATGCCGTCCTTGGCTGTGAGGTTGAACTTGCCAGCCTTCTTGGCCTTGAACTTGATCACAAACAGGTTGTGGTCGCCCTCGTCAAGCAAGAAGTTGTTGCCACGGTTCACAAACGTGGGGAAGAGTTCCTTCTGGCCATTGGTGTGCAGGCGGTCGTAGGTGAGGTTCACCATATCCTTCATGTTGAGCAGTTCAACACCTGCATACTCCAATTCGCTTGTGCTGTAAGGCAAAGCAAAGCTCAAGGCATTGACATAGTGCAAGCCCTTGCCGCTCACCGTTACCTCAACCATGTCGCCAGCGGCGAAGGTCTTCTTGTTAGGTGTGAGCACCAACTTGCCAGCCACCTTGTCGTTTGAGTTGCGCACGCCGCCATCGAGTTCGGTTGCCACACACGAGATGTCGTAGGCATCAATCAAGCCATTCTTGTTGATGTCACCTGCACTCACATAGTCAAAGTCGCTATCGCCCTTGCGCAAGCCCGTATAGTTCATGTACGAGGTCAAGTCGTTCTCGTCAATGCGCTTATCGTGGTTGATATCGCCCTGGTAGAAGCTTTCAGAGCCTGCCACCTTGAAGATGTACATCTGACTGCCCGAAGCAAAGTTGCCCACAGCCTTGTCAAGGTGCATCTTCACATAGCGTGCCTCAGGATTACCGGCAAAGCTGAATGTCTTGTGGTCGGCATTCTGTGCCCACTCAAACTTGACGGGGGCACTCCATGTCTGGCGGTCGGTACTGTATGAGAAACTACCAGCGAGCAATGTGCCATTGCCTGCGTCCTCACGCGGAATGTATTCCAAGCGGTCGAGCTTGTTCACAGAGCGCAAGTCGATGGTAATGTCGGCAGGCACGCCCTCGCCCTTGCCCCACTTAGTGTGCCAAGGGCTCTTCTCGTCAAAGTCGAACATCTTGTCAATGCCCTGGCCCGGCTGATCCTCAGCAGAGTTTTGGGCCTTGATGCCCTTGATGGCAAACTCGAGCGGGTTGCTCTTTGTTGTGGCCGAAACATTGCTCCAGTCCGAATAGCCGTCCTTGTTCACAGCACGCACCTTGAAGGCGTATGCCGTTTCGGGGGAAAGACCATCGATTGTAAACGAGTTGTCGCGTATAGTTGAGTAGAGCATGCCGTTATACTCTATTTCGTAGAAGTCGGCATTCTCCTGCTTGTTCCACGACGGTGTAAGGCTGAACACGCCCACATTGTTCTCGGCAAAGTCCACCTTCGGAGCCGAAAGCGCACCAGAGTGTGTACGCAATCGGTCGGCCGGGTTAAACTCAAAGCCGTCTACCTTCACGTCTATCAAGTTGGCAGTTACATCAGTCTTGCCAATCTTCACGAGCAGCTGCGGGTTCTTTATTATTTCCTTCTTGGCCATCTCGCTACCGGGGGTAGCAAAACGGTTGAGGTTAGGCTTTTCGTTATAGTAGTACACATCAGTGCCCTTTTCAAAGTCGGCAAGCGAGGTCACCTTTGTCAGTTTCACACCCTTCTTGCCCACCTTGGCAGTCACGCTCTTGGGCGCCTTGCTCACATTGATGCGGAGCTCGGTCTCCTTTTGCGGTTCAAAGCCCTCAAACTTGCCGTAGGTAGGATTGATAGTCACCACAAGTTTGCCCTTGCCGTTGGCATAGGTCGACACCGCGGTACGTGTACACTGGCCACTCAAGTACTCCTGTGTCTCACCATCGTCATCATACTGGCTGAAACCATTTGTGCCAGCTGCCGTAGAATATATTTCGTAAGCACGGTAGTCCTTGCGTATCTGCGACGGGTTGTTGTTGGAGTTGGCCATCGGAATGATGGCATCGGCCTTCACAAACACGGGCAACTTCCACAGCGGTGCATCGTAAGTGTTGATAATGCGTCCACCCTCGTACACATCGCCATTGTAATAGTCCACCCAACGGCCCTCGGGCAAATAAATGCCATTGCGTATGTCGTTGCCGTCCTTGTCCATCTTCGTTTCCTTATATATAGGTGCTACAAGGAATGACGGGCCATACATAAACTGATACTGCGTGTCGCTGCCCAACGTGTAGTCGTTAGGATAGTCAAGGAACATGGCACGTACCATGGGCTTTCCGTCCACAGCCTGGCGGGCTATGGTGTAGGTGTAGGGCAACAGTTCGCTCTTCAGTTTGAGGTATGAGCGGTTGATGCTTGTTGCGGGTTCGCCTAACACCTCGGGATATTTGGGGTTAGCGCCCCAGCCGTCCATATTCAGCTCCATGGGGGTAAAGGTCTTCCACTGAAACTCACGCACATTTACGGGCACATTTTTACCGCCAAAAATACCATCTACGTCTGACGTGATGTTGGGCTGGCCCGAAAGGCCCGAGCCGATAAATGTCGGGATATGGAAACGTATGTATTCCCAATCACCGCCAGTTTGGTCACCACTCCAGATGCCTGCATAGCGCTGCGTGCCGGCCCAGCCGTCGAGTGAGATGATGAACGGGCGGGCATTCGAACCATAATAAGGCATCACCTGTGCCACATCGGCCACACCATTCAAACCAAATGAATAGCCATAGCCTACCCACGCCACATCGGTTTTGAGCACACGCACACCAGCATCGCGCACTTCCTTCACAATGTCGCGTTGCAGCAGAGGCTCAATGCCCTCTTTGGGGTGAAGGTCGCTCTGTGTCCAAAGGCCAATGTGCACACCCTTCGAGCGGGCATAGTCGCCAAACTCCTTCAGGTTTTGTATGTTGCCATCGAGCGACGATGTCTGACCATAGCCTGCGCCATAACCATCGTTGGGCAAGAACCAGCCAAGGGGCATATCGTTATTGATGTAGCGGTCGATGGCTGCACGTGCCGAGAACTGATAATTGTTCTTCTCACCATTAAGGCTCTCCTTCACACCGCCGTTATCCTTTTGGCTCTCGTTGTAGCGCTTGCCGTCCTCGTAGAGCATGAAGCCGTTGTCGGCCTCCTTCCAGTAGTCGCGGTTGTAAGCATTGAGGTGACCTTCGTAAAAACCGAACTTGGGCAGCAGCACCGGGTTACCAGTGAGCTGGTAAAAGTCGTTGAGCAGGTCTACCGGTTGTTTGTCCACCATAATAAAGGCGTCGAGGTAGTCCTCCTGATGCGACAAAATAACCTTACCCTCCTCGGTGGCGCCAAAGTCGTAGCGGCCAGGCTTAAAGGTGTTCCACATCACACCATAGCCACCTGTGCTCCAATAGAAAGGCGTGGGCGATGCCACACCGCCATCTACCCAGTTGTTGGTGTTTTCGATGGCAATGCTCTTGCCCTTGTGGCTGAAGCGTCCGTTCTGCACACCGCCACCGTAAAAGTATTCGCCCGATTGTGCCTTGAGCGTCAATGTGGTGCTGTTCTTGTCAAATGACACAGGTGCCACGCTCTCCACCACCGTTTCGCCACTCTTGGTGTCAACCACGGTCATCAAGCCAGTCTGCTTGTCAAAGCGCACGGCAATGCGCGGTGTCGAAATTACCACGCCGTTGCTCTCGTTGCGCAAGTCAACGCTCTGTGTTGAGCGGCGTGCGTTCTCCACCAATATCTTTGCGGGAGGAGTGGCCTGCGGGTCGCGTACCACCCCACCGTTGTCGTCGCGGAAGAGGCGGAATATGTTGTCGCCATAAAAATCTACTGTCAGTTGCATGCCATCAGCATAAGTCACCTCAACTGTGGTCGGGTTTATTTTAGCCACATTCGTAATAGGGTTGTTTGAGGGCGCTGCAGCTTGTGTCACAACACTGTTCTGCACCAACCCCGAAGCCAAAGGCAGAGCCTGCACGCCGTTGGGCGTGATGGTCAGTCCTGCCACAGCCAAAGGCAGAGCCATCACAAGTGTGGCGCATTTGTTGCCACGCTTGTTCTGAGTATTTCTTTTCATAATTTTGATGAGTATTATTGGTATTATGCGCCAAAGTTACGTATTATTTAGCAAATATGTGCGCACGCGCCTGTTTTATCGCACACATCACTCGTGTTATTCATAATCGTTGCATTTTTATGCCACGCAAAAAAAGAGCAGCACAAACATTTCTGCTTGTGCTGCTCTTTTGAGTTGGGGTATCCGGACTCGAACCAGAAAAGGCAGGACCAGAATCTGCAGTGTTACCATTACACCATACCCCAATGCTTTTTAACACCTCCACCCTACCCGGGCAAGAGACTGCTAAATAAATTTGTTGGGGTACCCGGACTCGAACCAGGAAAGGCAGGACCAGAATCTGCAGTGTTACCATTACACCATACCCCAATCAAACATAAAAAATGGAGTGTACCGGGAAGCATTGCTCTCGAATACGGGTGCAAAAGTAGCACTTTATTACAAACCCGCCAAATTTTGCGGCGTTTTTTTTCTAACAATCTGTCCAACGGCTCCACAGGACAAGCCGTTATGAGTCGATGTCCGAAATTAGTTCGATATAAAATGGTGCCGCATTTCCGCCAATGGGCAAACTAATTTCCCTTTTCACATAGCCCATGAGTTATGCAATCTGCCGCTGACGCGGAGAACATAAGAGCAAAAGTGCGGCAAAGGTAGCACGAATACTTTGTACCCATCAAAAAAAGCATACGACTTGTACGCAAATATTTGTCTACTCCCCGTCTGCCCTCTTATAAATGAATGTGTGTGCTTTTTCTGCCATCTTACACTTTTTGCACGTAACAAGTTGATATTCAGAGGTTCCAAGTGTGTAAGATGATTTCAAAGCATCTTACACTCCCCTACATACATCTTACACACCCCACCCCGTTGCCTTGCAATCGGTTTTGTTGTACGCGGTGGGGGTTACGCCATAGGGACGTAGAAAAATCTGTCGGAGCAACAGACTTTTCTGCTCCCCTATGCCGTAATATTGCCCTCCCGTGATGGTATCGTGTGGCAGCGTGTGGGGTGTGTAGGTTGTGCAGGTTGCGTGTAGGTGGAATTTACAGCATCTTACACTGAGCAATATATTGATAATCAATGAGTTGCAACGTATTTGTGTAAGATGTAAGATACTCGGTGTGTAAGTTTTTGTAGTATAGTAAAACCATTCTGATATTATAGTTCATGCTCACGGATCAGAATGGTTTCACCGGACAGCATTATTTCTCATTACACGCCATTCAATGGCACAAAAAGTAATGAAAGCAGGAATTTGGTGCTGTATCCCCACCGTTGGGCAAACCAACTTTCCCTCTCACATAGTTCACCGCACAACAAGGCCAAACTACACAATATGCTAAAAATAGTCATGCAGCACGTACACTTTATCAATATAATGCTTAAATTTGCGCCAATATTAAACTGAGCCACTGGCAGAACCAGCTCTGGCAAGCCTGCACTTGCCATTCCGTCTGCCGGCACAACTAAACACAGAGTAATATGCAGAATATTGATTGGGCCAACCTCAAGTTTGGTTACATGCCCACCGACTACAATGTGCGCTGCTACTACCGCAACGGCAAATGGGGAGAGATTGAAGTAAGCTCTTCCGAAATCATCAACATACACATGGCTGCCACTGCCTTGCACTACGGCCAGGAAGCCTTCGAGGGCATGAAAGCCTTCCGCTGCCCCGACGGCAAAATCCGCGCCTTCCGCATCAAGGACAATGCTGAGCGCCTGCAAAGCACTTGCCGCGGCATATTGATGCCCGAACTGCCTACCGAACTCTTCGAGGCTATGGTCAAGAAGGTGGTCAAACTCAACGAGCGCTTTGTACCGCCCTACGAGAGCGGCGCCTCGCTCTACATACGTCCGCTGCTCATCGGCACAGGCGCACAAGTGGGCGTTCACCCCGCCAACGAATATCTGTTCGTCATCTTTGTCAGCCCGGTAGGCCCCTACTTCAAGGGCGGATTTGCCACAAACGACTACGTTATCATACGTGAGTACGACCGCTCTCACTTATACAGATCTGACGCTGACGACGAAGACTAGGGTGTAGAACTCGGTGGTCGCCGTATCATAAAAAA